>OCAO01000230.1_pt1 | contig 31317 bp, 34 predicted proteins | sample 1477151 | NCBI WGS metagenome assembly OCAO01 (sample SAMEA2580298, study PRJEB22360) | human gut metagenome | biome: human gut; feature: human-associated habitat; material: faeces | place: Denmark | collected 2008/2010 | reverse complement strand
TCAAAAATTGAGCTTTAGAATTCTTCATGTAGACTTGTTCCACAATTGTTTGTCCAAGGCATATTAAAGGAAACATCTCCATCGGTAGATGAAGATAGGCTATACTGCTAAGTTCGTAACTCACTAAGCATTATATGCCTTGGAGCAAACATTTGTGGGTGCAAGTCTGCATGTTTGAATTCTTAGCTTCATTTTTGTAGCAAGCGAGCACCACATAAGAGCTTTATTTCGGTTATTCACACTAAACTCAGTACGTCCTTTATTTATTTAACCATTCTACTAGAGCTTCATTTTCATAAGCAACTTCAGATGGATCTATTTTTGTTACTAATAATATATCACCAGCATTGCTTACACTTTTTAGTTCTTCATACATTTCTTTTGCCGATAAATCGCTTTTAACAACAAATGATTCAGGCATAACTTGAGCCCATGCTCCAAAAGATCTTATTTTAGCTGTTATTTTTAATTCGCTATCAATTTCTTCTTCATCATGATGATGTTCATGATCGTGATTACATCCACATGAAGTTTTTTCATCATTGTGACTATGATCATGTCCACAATTACATGAATCATTATGTGAATGATTATGTTCATGTTCATGGTCATGATCTCCACAGCCACATCCTCCAGTTGTATCGCTTATAAAATATGTAATGTTATATATTGCCATATGCTTTCTCCTTAAATTTAATAAGTATTATTATAATATTTCTACTATAACTTAAATTATACATGTATAAATGAGAAAGTAAATCAATTATTTCAAAATAGAAAAATACAGTAAGATAAAAAACAAATAAAAATATAACAACATTCGTGTTTTTGCTTTTGAATATTAATTTTTTGCAAAAAATATTGTCAAATATAATGAAATACGCTAGAATATATCTGTAAATAAGAATAATAAATATAAAAAAACATATTAATATTCACTTGTATAAATTCTGCAATAAGGGTGGAATGTTTCTACCGAGCTACCGTAAATTGCTCGTGGCTATAAGTGTCTACTAAGCATTTGACTTTAATTGAAAGGGAGATGTAAATCATGAATTATGATGTAATAATAGTAGGTGCGGGCCCAGCTGGGATATTTACTGCTTATGAACTTAAAAACCAAAAACCAAATTATAACATTCTATTAATAGAAGAGGGAAGAAGTATAGATAAAAGACAGTGTCCAAAGGCTAAATTAAAAAAATGTGTATCTTGTAAGCCATACTGTCATATTACTTCTGGCTTTTCAGGTGCAGGAGCATTTTCAGATGGAAAATTATCTTTAAGTTATGAAGTAGGAGGAGATTTGCCAGAGCTTATTGGAGCAGATGTTGCACAGGAATATATAGATTATACAGATTCAATATACTTGAGTTTTGGCGCAGATACACATGTAGAAGGTGTAGGCAATGATGAAGCAGTTAAAGAAATAAGAAAAAAAGCGATACAAGCAGGTTTAAAGCTAGTTGATTGTCCTATTAGACATTTAGGTACAGAAAAGGCTCATGAAATATATTTGAAAATTCAAGAATATCTTATAGAAGAAGGTATTGAAATTAAATTTGATACTGTTGTGAAAGATCTTATAATAAAAGATAATTTGATTAACGGTGTACTTATAAGTGATTCATTAACTAAGACAAAAGATCAAAGAATATTATGTAATAAGGTAGTTGTTGCGGCAGGAAGAAAAGGTGCAGACTGGCTTAAAGATATGTGTGTAGATCACAATATTGAACATTGTGCAGGAACAGTTGATATTGGAGTTAGAGTAGAGCTTAGAAATGAAATTATGGAAAGTATAAATGATGTTCTTTATGAATCAAAGCTTATTGGGTATCCAGCTCCATTTAAAAATAAAGTAAGAACTTTCTGTCAAAATCCGGGTGGATTTGTTAGTCAGGAAAACTATGATAATGATCTTGCTATAGTTAATGGTCATTCATATAAGGATAAAAAGTCAAATAACACAAACCTTGCAATTTTGAGTTCACATAATTTTTCAAAGCCATTCAATGAACCCATTGAATATGGCAAAAAAGTTGCAGAACTTGTTAATATGCTTGGAAATGGCAGCATTTTGGTTCAAAGATATGGAGATATTTTAGATGGTAAGAGAACTTGGGAAAAAGAACTTTCTCAATCAAATGTAAGACATACTCTTCCAGATGCAGTTGCAGGTGATTTAACTTCTGCAATTCCATACAGAACAATGACAAATATACTTAATTTTATTCAGGCAATGGATACAGTAGTTCCAGGATTTGCAAGTCCAGAGACTTTACTTTATGGACCAGAAATAAAATTCTACAGTAATAAAATAGTCATCGATAAAGATTTTGAGACAAATATTAAAGGTCTCTATTGTTTAGGTGATTCAAGCGGCTGGACAAGAGGATTAATGATGGCCTCAGCAATGGGGGTTATGATGGGAAGAAAATTATAGCATGAAGATAATTTGAATTAAAATGATTACTATAATTATAAAATAAATAATATACAAAAAACTATATATTTAAATTAATAAGACAGATGGAAGTTATCATATTTCCATCTGTCTTATTAATTTAAATTATATAACTATTTTTAATTAATTTACATATTATGAATAATGATGAGAAACTTTCAATATAAAATAATGTATATGTAAATTAAGGGGGGAACAGAGATGGAAGTTGCAAATTATATAGTACAGAATGCTTTAATTTTAATACCAGCCCTATATATTTTAGGAATGATATTAAAGAGCACTCAAAAGATATCAGATAAATATATTCCTATTACTTTATTAATATTTGGAGTTGCTGGAGCTATTGGAATTTTAGGAGTTTCAGTTGATTCAATTATTCAAGGAATATTAGTTACAGGCGCAACAGTTTACACTAATCAGTTAATAAAGCAAAGTGAAAAGAAAGAATAAAAAATATATCTAGTAGAGGATAAATCCTCTACTTTTTGTTATTCTTATTGTATTCTATATAATTTGGAATTTAGAAATTAATATACAATAGCTTTGATGATTTTTTATAATATACATTACTATATAGCAGGTGGTATAATTTATAATTGAAGTAAATAAATTGATGGGGTAGAATTATGAAAAAATTTTATACTTATATATTGATAATTACATTATGCTTTTCAAGTATAGGATGTAGTAAAGAAGAAAAGAAAGAAAATGAAAACAACAATAAAGCTGTAGTTGAAGAAAAGGATGAGAAAGAAATTAATAGTGGAGTAAGTGAAGAGAAAAAAATAGATTATTCAGCATATACTGGACACTGGGTTAATGAAAAACTTTTGATTCAAGATTTTAAATATGGTACAACTGTTGACCTTGATGTTGATGAGAAAGGGTATGTCAATGGAAGTGTATATTCAGCAACAGAAAATTTAGCACATATTGCACAAGTAGATATAAATGGGCAAATAGAAAATAATAAATTATCTTATGATTTTGATGAAGATGGCTGGGAACATAGTGGTAATATAGAAATAGAATTTAAAGAAAACTCTATAGTTTTAAATATTAAATATAATGAAAAGAGCAGTGAAAATAATCTTTGGGGAATTGGTGAAGGTGCATTTCCATTAATTAATGACACAACACCTGTCAAAAGAACTTTAAATGATATCAAAGATGGTGGTTTTGTGGCTCAAGAAAATCAATCTTTTGATACAAAAATTGATAACTATGGTGATATAAAATTTATTTCTGGGTTAAAAAGAGAAGATGGAAATGATATTGCTGTTTTTTATATAGCAGATAGAAATAATAATATATTATATAAGCTACCAGCATTCTATGGAAATAATAAAGGTAGATTTGAAGAAGTTAACTGTGTAGCTTTTATGGATTTTAATGGAGATAATTTGAAAGATATATTAATAATAGGTAAGTTCTTAAGTAATGAAGACTTTTCTAAAGAAATACATGTGGCCAGTATATATTTTCAAGAGGGCAAAGAATTCAAAAATAATGAATCTTTAGATAATGAAATAAATAATTCTGGACATAATGAAAATATGGAAAGTGTGGTTGAGTTTATGAAAAACTCATAAATACTATGAAGGGATGAAAAAAATGAATTTATCTGATATGTATAGTATTAATCCAAGGCTGGTTGTTAGAAATTGCACAGATGAAATTTTGACTAATTTAAAATTTTCTTATACTGGAATAGAAAAGAGTCCTTTAAAGATTTCTAAGATTTATCCAGGAAAACAAGAAACTAAAGTTCTTGTAGCAGATAATTTAAATAAGCAAACTGATTTAATACTCTCTTATGAAGATACAGAAGATATGGTTGTATATGATAAACTTATAAGAAATACTAATAAGACAATAATATTAAATTTATATAAAGAGAATGGAAAGCTAGTTGTAAAAACAAAGATAGAAGACATAAAGGTTAAACCAACAGAATTTGGAAGCTTGATAGGAAAATTTTACAATATTATAATTGCAATACTTATTATTTTATCTGCAATTATATTTATAATTCAAAAACTCACATAAAAAGAATGTTTTATTCTATTGAATAAAACACAGTTGTAATCTATAATTTTAAATAATGATTTCAAGGTTTTAATTATTTTATGTAATTAAATTAAAAGGGAAAGCAGTGAAAAGCTGCTACAGCCCCCGCTACTGTAATGGAGGACTTAAGCTCTAGTAAACCACTGAGATTTATATCTTGGGAAGGTAGAACTTTAAGGAAGATACCAAAGTCAGGAGACCTGCCTTGGAAAGAATTACTATTGCTTTCGGTGGGAAGGATAATAGCAACGTAAGAGTAAATTATATATATTCTTGTTTTGTTATATTATCCCTTATTATCTTTGAATAGGTAATTTGGGATTTTTTACTTAGCGTATTATATAAGAACTATCCTAAAGATGCAGAAAAGTTTAAAAAATAAGCATCTTGTTAATATATAAATGCTTGCTTCAACCGACAAGTTATTTTATTTGGAGGAGAAAGAATGAAAAAGGCAATTTTAGTTGTAAGTTTTGGAACAAGTCATATGGATGCTTTAAAAAATTCCATTGAAAAGATTGAAAATAAAATAAAGGAAGAATTTAAAGAATATGATGTTTATAGAGCATTTACAGCTCACATGATAATAAAGAAAATAAAAAATAGAGATGGCATTAATATTCCTACGCCAGAAGAAGCTTTAGAGGAGTTAAGAGAAAAGGGATATGAAGAAGTCCTTGTTCAACCACTTCATATAATACCAGGAGAAGAATTTGATTATATAAAAGGTATAGTAAAAATACATAAGGATGATTTTAAAAGTATTAAGATTGGACGTCCAATTTTCTATTATCAAGGTATGGAAGGACTTCCTAAGGATTATTCTTTGTTTATTGAAAGTATAAAAGAAGTCTTAGAAAATGAAGAAAGTGTAGTACTATTTGGCCACGGAACTGCACATTATGGTAATGCAGTATATGGAATGCTGCAGACAGTTTTAGTGGATGAAGATTATGATAATGTATTTGTTGCAACAGTTGAAGGTTATCCAAGTATAGAAAGCTGCATTAAAAGAATGAAAAAGAAAAATATAAAGAAAACTAAGCTAGTACCATTATTATTAGTAGCAGGAGATCATGCTAAAAATGATATGGCATCAGATGAAGATGATTCATTAAAAAGCATGTTAGAAAGAGAAGGAATAGAAGTACGCTTACATATGCATGGACTGGGTGAATTTGATAAATTTGGATATCTATACATAAATAGAATTCATGATTTAATTGAAGATAGATATTTAGATGCAGGAAAGACAAAAAAGCTTAGAAAAAGAAAATAGGTTGTTATAGGTTAAGTTTTCTTAAGTATGAAAATAATTAATATATATAACTTATTTGTAATAATTAAAAATAAGGAGTTTATAATATGAAGTCTATAATAATAGCCTCTAGTCATAGTGGTGGCGGTAAAACCACATTTACTTTAGGTCTTATGAAAGCTCTTAAGGATAGAAATTTAGACGTTCAAGGATATAAAGTAGGCCCAGATTATATAGACCCGGCTTTTCATAAAGAAGTTACAGGTAAGGCATCAAGAAATCTAGATGTATATTTAATGGGAGAAGAAGGTTTAAAGTATAATTACTCAAAAGGGTGCGGAGATGTTGGAATAATTGAAGGAGTAATGGGCTTATATGATGGTATTGGTGTTTCATATGAGGCATCAACATATGATGTTTCAAGAATCCTTGATAATATGCCAATAGTTTTAGTAATGTCTCCAAAGGGGCAAAGTACAACTTTATGTGCTGAGATAAATGGATTAAAAAGCTTTAAGAATGCTAATATAGTAGGTGTTATTTTAAATTCTGTTAGTGAAAAATACTATAAATTATTAAAGTATTCAATAGAAAGCAACTTTGATGTCAAAGTACTTGGATATGTCCCAAAGGAAGAAAAAGTATCTTTAAGCAGCAGACATCTAGGCCTTGTTCAAAGTATGGAAGTTTTAGATCTTAAAGAAAAGCTAGACATATGTGCAGATTTAATTAAAAAGCATGTTGATATAGATGGAATATTAGATTTAATGGAAGCATTTAAAGATAATAATGAAAATATATGTGGTAAAAGCATAAAAGAATTAAAAAGAAAACATATAAGAATTGGAGTTGCTTTAGACAAAGCATTCAGTTTTTATTATAAGAATAACATAGAGCTTTTAGAAGAAGTTGGTGACGTTGTTTACTTTAGTCCAATAAATGATGAAAAGCTTCCAAAAAACTTGGACTTTTTATATATCGGAGGAGGTTATCCAGAAGTATTTAAAGAAGAACTTGAAAGTAATGTTTCAATGAGGAATAGTATAAAAGAAGCTTTGGATAATGGTCTTAGGTGCTATGCTGAGTGTGGTGGACTTATGTACTTAACAGATGAAATTGATGGATGTAAAATGGTAGGCTTTTTAGAGGGAAAAAGCTTTATGACTAAAAGACTTACACGTTTTGGTTATTGCACAGTTAATATAAAAAATGAATATTTTACTAATCATATAAAAATAAATGCACATGAATTTCATAAGTCTGATGTTGAATTAAATGAAGAACCTATCTATGAAGTGGAAAAAACTCAATATGATGGGGAAGTTTTAAAATGGAAGTGTGGTTATTTAAAAAAGAATACTTTAGCTGGATATGCACATATTAATTTTCTTGGAAATTTAGATTTTTTTAAGGAATTGATGAAATAAGAATATAAATATAAGGAAACATCTTCATCAGTAGATGAAGATGGGCTATACTGCTAAGTTCGTACCTCACTAAGCATTATATGCCTAAGGAAACATCTTCATCGCTAGATGAAGATTGGCTATACTGCTAGGCTAGTACCTCACCAAGCATTACATACCATAAAAATAATTGAATTAAGAAGGAATTTTAAGATATGAGTTATTTAAAAAATCCTATGGGAATAGAAGAAAGAAGTTTTGAAATAATTGGCGAAGAAATGGGAACTCATTCATTTAATGATGAGGAGCTTATGATAGTTAAAAGAACTATACATACAACAGCTGATTTTGAATATAAAGAGTTAGTTGATATAAGTAAAGATGCAATAGAAACTGCAAAAGAATTATTTAAAAAAGGTGCTACAATATATACAGATACTAATATGGCTCTTAATGGAATAAATAAAATGGCTTTATCTAAAACAAACAGCAAGGTTATCTGTTATGTAAATGAAGAAGTAGTTCATAAGGAAGCTAAAGAAAAAGGCATTACAAGAAGTATGGCGGCTGTAGAAAAAGCCTGCAGTGACAATGTAGATATATTTGTTTTTGGAAATGCACCAACAGCACTTTTTAGACTTAAAGAATTAATAAAAGAAGGAAAAGCAAATCCAAAGCTTATAATAGCTGTACCAGTTGGGTTTGTAGGTGCAGCAGAAAGTAAAGAAAACATGAATGAGCTTAACATTCCATATATAAGAGTAAAAGGAAGAAAAGGTGGAAGCACTGTAGCAGCAGCAATTGTTAATGCACTTATGTATATGGTGGTTGAGCGAAATTAATATTAAAAAATGTTTGCACAAATATTTAAAGAATGATAAAATGCCCAGAATTTAAGAATTTAAGAATTTAAGAATTTAAGAATTTAAGAATTTAAGAATTTAAGAATTTAAGAATTTAAGAATTTGCTTATTTTATGGGGATTAGAAGGAATTATTTAAGGAAACATCTTCATCGGTAGATGAAGATGGGCTATACTGCTAGGCTTGTACCTCACCAAGCATTATATGCCTTTGAACTTACATAGAGTGCACTCCTATGAACGAATGTGAATAGTGAGTTCCCTTTAAAAAGTGAATAGTTAGAAATAATTTCAGTAATATAATGAAAAAACTAAAAAAGTTCAGGAGGTGATATTTTGTTTGAGATGTATGTAGAAAGTGATGGGAAAAAATTAAGATGTGGTTATACTACAGGATCTTGTAGTGCAGGAGCTGCAAAAGCTGCAACAATAATGCTTTTTAATAAAGAAAAAGAGATTTCAGAAATAGAAATATTATCTCCTAAAAATATAAAAATAAATATGCCTATCGAAAAAATTGAAAAAGGTGAAGACTATGTTGAATGTACAATATTAAAATTCAGTGGTGATGATCCTGATATTACAAATGGAATAGAAATAAGGGCAAAAGTAAGAAAGATAAGTGATGAAGAAGAAACTAAGAATTTATCTGAAGAATTCAATGAAATTGAAGATGTGGAAGTAGTTGTTTTGAAAGGTGGGATAGGTGTTGGAACTGTAACAAAAGAAGGTTTGTTTGTTAAAAAAGGAGAGCCGGCAATAAATCCTGTGCCAAGGAAAATGATAAAGCAGGAAGTAATGAGTGCTCTTAAGAATGGACAGAGAGTTGAGGTTACAATATCTGTGCCGCAAGGTGAAGAAATAGCAAAGAAAACTTTTAATCCAAGGCTTGGGATCCAAGGTGGAATATCAATACTTGGAACAAGTGGAATAGTTTATCCAATGTCAGAAGATGCACTTAAAGCTTCTATAAAATTAGAAATTACACAAAAGGCATTAAACAATGAAAGATTAGTTTTAACTTTTGGAAATTTAGGCGAGAATTATTGTAAGAAGCTAGGGTTTAATAGTAGTGAAATAGTAATCTGCTCTAATTATATAGGATTTGCATTAGATATATGTGTTTCATACAAAATAAAATCTGTTGTTGTAGTAGGGCATATAGGAAAAATGAGCAAGATAGCTTATGGTTGCTTTAATACTCACAGTAGAATTAATGGGGTAAGATTAGAAGTATTTGCACTTGAACTTGCTCTTCTTGGATATGATATTTCACTTGTTAATGAAGTCTTAAATCAAAAGACAACAGAAGGGGCAGTAAAGTTACTTGGTGATGGCTATGATGAATTATATAAAAATATAGGCACTAAGATTTTAAATAAAATTAAAGAGTATGTTTATAATGAAATGGATGTGGAAGTTGTTACTTATTATGGTGCAAGTAATCCGATTTTACTTTGGAAATCCTTTGATGATTAATGAAATTTTAAGTTGTGAATTGCTCTACTGGGTACCCTAAAGGGCATAAATCGAGTAATGGATGGTGATAAATTGATTTATATTGTAGGTCTTGGACCAGGTAATACAGATTATATATTAAAAAGAGCAACAGACATATTAAAAGAAGCAGATTATATTTTGGGATTTGAAAGAGCACTTAAATCACTTGATTTTATATATGGAGAAAAAGTATATATGAAAAAATTAAGTGATTTAGATAAGTTTATAATAGATAAAAGTGAGTATGAGAATAAAATCATATGTATAGTAGCATCAGGTGATCCGACATTTTATGGAATAACTAATTATATAAAAAATAAAACAACTATGGAATTTGAAATAATACCAGGAATAAGTTCATTTCAATACTTAACTTCAAAAGTTAAACTTCCTTGGAATAATGCTGTTTTAGGCAGTTTACATGGAAGAAAAGATGAGTTTTTAAAAAAAGTTAATGAAAATAATATGACAATTTGGCTTACAGATAAGGAAAACAATCCATGTGAGTTATGTAAAATACTACACAAAAACAATGTAGACTGCACTGTGATAATAGGTGAAAATTTATCATATGATGATGAGGTTATAAGTATAGGAAAACCGAAAGAGTTCATAAATGGAAATTTTGAACCTTTAAATATATTTATTGTTATGCAAGAATAAAGACATATTATGGAGGATAATAATGAAGTTTATAAAAGATGAGGAATTCATCAGAGGAAAGTGTCCAATGACAAAAGAAGAAATAAGAATGCTTTCTATAGGAAAAATGAATATAAGTGAAGATTCTTTAGTATTAGACGTTGGATGTGGTACAGGAAGTATAACAGTTCAAGCTGCATTAATAGCTAAGAAGGGGAAAGTTATAGCAATTGAAAAAGAAGATGAAGCTTTTGAAATTACTCAAAAGAACATTGAAAAGTTTAATTGTGATAATGTAGAAATTATTAAAAAAGAAGGAAGCAGTTGCTTAGATGAACTTTTAGATAACAATATTAAGTTTGATTCTATATTTGTAGGGGGAAGTAGTGGTCATTTAGAAGAAATACTTTTAAAGTGTAATGCGGCTTTAAAAAATGATGGTGTTATTGTTATGAATTTTATAACTTTGGATAATGCTTATAAAGGAATAGAAATAATGAAAAATTTAGACTACAAGGTAGATGTATCATTGGTAAGCATAAGTAAGAATCGTGGGAATAGTCTAATGATGATGGCTCTTAACCATATATATGTTATACAATGTTTTAAGTCAGTTAAGGATTAAGAGTTAGAAGTTAACATGAATAATAGATATTTAGGATAAATAAAAGAATAATGTTATATTCTAATAAGATTGAAAGAAAAGTTTATTACTAAAATATATAGAAGAATATAACGTGGTTTAGTGAGGAGAGAAATTAGAAAATGGCAACTTTATATGGAATAGGTGTAGGACCAGGTGATAAAGAATTACTAACAGTTAAGGCGGTAAGAATAATTCAAAGCTGTGATGTAATTGTTGCCCCAAGTGCTACTTATGGTGGAGAAAGTATAGCACTTGAGACGGCTAGAGAATATATAAGAGAAGATTCAGAAATAGTAATAAAACATTTTCCAATGGGAAAGAAAGATAGAGTACTAAAAGCTTTGGAAGCTTATGAGTTTATAGAATCAAAGCTTAGAGAAGGAAAGAATGTTGCATTCTTAACAATAGGCGATCCATATGTTTATAGCACATATAGTCATATGTTAAAACATATGAGAGATGATGGATTTCAAGTAGAAACAATACCGGGAATAACTTCATTTTGTGCAGCAGCAAGTTTAGTTGACAGAACATTAGTTGTTGGAAATGAAAATCTTGTGGTTATGCCAGCTACAAAAGTAAAAGAAATTACTGATGAAAAGTTCATAGTTGTAATGAAGGTTTACAAACATGAAGAAGAAGTTTTAAATACTTTAGAAGAAAAAGGTTTTGATTATATATATGCAAGCAGAGTTGGACGTGAAGGTCAGATAGTACTTACTGATAGAGAAGAAATACTTAAAGTAAGAGATTATATGTCTTTAATAATAGCAAGCAGAAGTTAGGCAATTAACAATTCACGGTTGACAATGCACAATTAAGGAGGAAATTCCTTACAGGAATTTCTGAAAATAATATAATTTATAGAAAGGCGGGCCTTTCGTCATGAATTGTGCATTGTGAATTCTAAATTGATTAAAATTGTGAACTGTGAATAGTGAATTGATTAAAATTGTGAATTTTGAATCGTGAATTGTGAATTAAAAAAAGGGGTGTTAATTATGATTTATTTTATAGGTGCAGGTCCAGGAGCGGCAGATTTAATTACTGTAAGAGGTAGAGATTTACTTGAAAGAGCTGATGTCGTAATATATGCAGGGTCGCTTGTTTCTAAAGATCATTTAGAATATTGTAGACCGGATGCTCAAATTTATAATTCAGCGCATATGACACTTGAAGATGTCATGGAAATAATGACTATGGAAGAACGTATGGGAAAATTAGTTGTAAGATTACATACTGGTGATCCATCTATATATGGCGCAATAAGAGAGCAAATGGTAGAGCTTGATAGGGTTAGTATTCCTTATGAAGTAGTTCCAGGAGTAAGTTCATTTACAGGTGCAGCCGCTGCAATAAATAGAGAATTTACGCTGCCAGGAGTTACTCAGACGGTAATATTAACAAGAGTAGAAGGAAGAACTCCAGTACCAAAAACAGAAGATTTAGAAATATTAGCTTCTGTGGGTGCATCAATGGCTATATTTTTATCAATTTCAATGATTGATAAAGTGGTTGATAAGCTTAAAAAAGGATATAAGAGAAACGACGTACCAATAGCAGTCGTAGAAAGAGCCACATGGCCAGATGAAAGAATAATAATAGGAACTTTAGAGAATATTGCTGATAAAGTTAAAGAAGCAAATATAACTAAATGTGCTCAAATATTAGTTGGAGATTTTATTGATAGTGATTTTGAAAAGAGTCTTTTATATGATAAGAGTTTTTCTCATATGTTTAGAGAAGGACAAAAAGATATGAACGACTAATAATTACAATCATAAAAGTTTTAATTAAAAAGTTAAATTGAAATTAATACAAGATAATTTCCTGGGAAATGTGGTGAAAGAAAATGTTGTTAAGTGATGAAAAAGAAAGTATAAGTATAATTTGTCCATCACCTAAAGGCCTAAATTTAGGAATAAAGCTTCAAAATGAACTGGCTTGCACTCTTTATATTAAAGATGCATCAGATGGATATATTAGTGATTTCTTAGGAAATAAGAATGAGAAAATAAAAGTATATGGAAAAGAATTTAACTTGAGTAAGGTTACAAAAGAAGCTTTTGATACCTCGTCTAAGATTATATTCATATCCTCAACAGGTATTGCAGTAAGAGCCATAGCACCACTTTTACAGGGAAAGGATAAAGATCCAGGTGTAGTTGTAGTAGATTTATCTTCAAAATATGCTGTAAGTCTTGTAAGCGGACATTTAGGTGGAGGAAATGAGATGACTTTAAAGGTTTCGGAAATATTAAATGCAGAGCCAGTTATAACAACAGCAACTGACACTATGGGAATAATAGGTCCTGATATTTTGGCTAAAAAATATGATTTGATAATAGATAATTTAAAAAGTGCGAAGTATATTGCAGCTTTATTAGTTGATAATAAGACTGTTGGAATTAAAGATGAATATAATTTAATAGAAATAAGTAAAGGATATGAAAGAATAGAGGAACTAAATGAAGATTCTATTTGGGTGACTAATAAAATTGCTTATTTAGAAAAAGAGAACTTAGATTATTCAAAGATATTAAAACTTATAAAAAAGGATTTAGTCCTAGGCATAGGATGCAGACGTAATACTCCTTATGAAAAAATAATAAAATTTATAGAAGATAGCTTAAAGAAATATAATTTTGATATAAAATCAGTGAAAGAAATTGTTTCTGTAGATGTTAAAAAAGATGAGCAGGGGATAATGGAAGCTGCTAAAAAGCTTAAATGTCCTTTTAGAACATTTGAAAGAGAAAAAATTAAAACTGTACAGGATAAATATGAAAGAAGTGAATTTGTATTAAAAACACTAGGGGTAACAGGGGTATGTGAGCCATGTGTTGATCTTGCAAGTGCTAAAGTAATAATAAGTAAAATTAAGCATGAAGGAATGACGTTGGCAATTGGAGTGGTGAATTAATGTTAGAGAGAAGAGTTATATTTCATATAGATGAAATGAATAAATGGAATATGGTTTTAAAAAATGCAGATAATTTATTAAATTCAGTAGATGGAGAAAATATAAAAATTGAAATTTTAGCTAATGGTGAAGCTGTACAATACTACGAGAAAAATATGGAAAAAAGATATGCTAATATGAAAGCATTACACCACAGAGGCGTTAAATTTGTAGCTTGTAATAATGCATTAATGAGTAATGGATTAGCAAAAGATAAACTAATTGAATTTGTAGAAGTTGTGCCAGCGGGCGTTTTAGAGCTTGTTGATAAACAACATGAAGGATATGCATATATAAAACCTTAAAAAGATTATGATTAAACAAATTTATATAGATAAAAAACATGATTATAGTGATTGGAGAATAGAATGGGAAAGTTAAGAGTGATTGGAATAGGACCAGGAAGTATAGAAAATATGACACTTAGGGCTTTAAAGGCCATTGAAGAAAGTGAAGTAATTGTTGGATATTCTAAATACATAGATATGATAAAAGAATTACTAGAAGGTAAAGAACTATACTCAACAGGAATGATGGGTGAAGAAGCTAGATGCAGACAGGCACTTGATATATCTAGAGAAAAAGATGTTGCAATAATAAGTACAGGTGATTCTGGAATTTATGGAATGGCAGGACTTATTTTAGAAATGAAAAGTGATGAAGAAGTAGAAATAATTCCTGGAATAACAGCATCAAGTTCAGCAGGTTCAGTAGTTGGAGCGCCACTTATGCATGATAACTGTAATATAAGTTTAAGCGATTTGATGACACCTTATGAAGATATAAAAAAGAGAGTAAAGTTAGCAGCAGAAGGTGATTTTATAATATCTTTATATAATCCAAGAAGTAAAGGCAGACCACATTATTTGAGGGAATGTATTGAAATAATAAGAAAATTTAGAAATGATGAAACTCCAGTTGCAGTTGTAAAGCATGCACTTAGAGATGGAGAAAGCATTACATTATCAACTCTTGGTAAGTTTAATGATGAAATAGTAGATATGATGTCTATAGTTACAATAGGTAATTCTAAGAGTTTCTATAAGGATGGAAAGTTTATAACACCAAGGGGCTATTCCGATAAAAAGAGAGATAAGAAATAATAGAAAGTATTAAATAGAGGAAAATAAAGTGATAGGATTCATTTTAGGAACATCAGAAGGTAAGAAGATATTATCATTAATAAATAAATATACAGATGAAATTGCAGTTAGTACAGCAACTTCTTATGGTGGGCAGTTACTTAAAGAATATAAGATTAAAGATTTGAATACAAAACCGCTAAATAAAGAAGAAATGAAGTTGTGGATTCAAAATAATAAATTAAATATTTTAGTTGATGGATCTCATCCATATGCAGCTGAAGTAACTAAGAATGCAATTGAGTGCTCTAAAGAGCTTAACATTAAATATGTGAGATATGAAAGGTTAGGTGCTTTAGAGCAAATAAGTTGTGACAATATAATAAGAGTAAAAGACTATGATGAAGCTATAGAATATATAAAAACTTTAAATGGAAATGTATTAAATACTACAGGCGGAAATAATGTAACTAAATTTATAAATATAGATTTTAATTACAGAGTAATTCATAGGATTTTACCTTCACCGTCTGTTTTAAGCAAAATAGTTGATGCAGGAATAAAAATAATAGATATTATTGCAATTCAAGGACCAATAACATATGATCTCGAAAAAGCTTTTATTAAACAGTTTGATGTTAAGGCTATTTTAACTAAAGACAGTGGTGTTCAAGGGGGAGTACTTGATAAGTTTAAAGCAGCAAGAGATAGTAATATAAAAATAATAGTAATTGAAAAAACTAAATTTGACTATGAGCTAGAATTTAATGATGAAGAAAGTTTGGTGGATTTTTTAGTGGTACATGAAAACTTTACGCAACGCTAAACCACATTTGGGAAAAAAGTATATTACATTTAATAAAATGTAAATTAAGTTAAAGTATCATAAAACCATCTTTTTAGGTAACTATCTAGATGGTTTCATATTTTAGGGGGCTTATGAAGTGGAAAATGAATTAATAAAATTAAAAGAAATAATAAATGAAATAGATGATGTAAATAAAGAGATCATTATTGAAGCTGAAAAAAGAATGATATCTCTAGCAAAGCCACCAAATAGCTTAGGAAAGTTAGAAGATATATCTATCAAATTAGCTGGAATAACTGGAAAAGTAAAAAATACAATAAATAAGAAGCTTGTTATAATAATGTGTTCTGATAATGGAGTTGTTGAAGAAGGAGTTGCTTCTTCACCACAATCTGTAACACTTGCACAGACAATAAATTTTACTAAAGGACTTACAGGAGTTGCAGTAATTGCAAAGGCTAATAATACAGATTTAAAGATATTAGATGTTGGAATAAACTGTGATTTCAGTCATTCTGAAGTTATAGATAGAAAAATAAGAAAATCTACTAGTAATATTGCAAAAGGCTCTGCTATGACTTATGAAGAAGCAGTTAAGGGAATTTTAATAGGAATTGAAGCTGTATGTGATGCTAAAAGTGAAGGCTATGAAATACTTGGAGTTGGTGAAATGGGAGTGGGAAATACAACAACAAGTAGCGCAGTTATATCAGCATTAACAGGCACAAGGGTAGAAGACGTAGTGGGCAGAGGTGCAGGCCTTACAGATGAAGGACTTAAAAAGAAGGTTAGTGTTGTTAAAAAAGCAATAGAAATAAATAGGCCTAATAAAGAAGATCCAATAGATGTTTTATCAAAATTAGGTGGATTTGATATTGCAGCAATGGCAGGAGTATTTTTAGGTGCAGCAAGATACAAAATACCAGTAGTAATTGATGGATTTATATCTGTTGTTGCAGCTCTAATAGCATACAGGCTTAATAACAAATGCCGTGATTATATGTTTACATCACATTGTTCAAAAGAAATAGGGTTTATTTTAGGTATGAAAGAACTAAACTTAAGTTCGATTCTAGATTTAAATATGGGACTTGGAGAAGGAAGTGGATGTCCTATAGCATTTTCAGTAATTGATACAGCATGTGCAGTTATGAATAATATGGCTACATTTGCAGAAGCTGAAATAGATGATAGTTATTTAGATAAACTAAAAAAGAAAATATAGGCTTCAATTCAAATAGGTTTAATATAAACGTATTTGCTATTTTGAAATATAAAAAAGAGTATATAGCAAAATGATATACAAGAATGTACAAATACAATAAATATTTGTGAAAAAATAGGAGAATAATAGTTATTAATTGATTATATAGTAATGCGAAAGGAAAGTGTTTTTATGGAACTTGGACTTATTCATATATATTGTGGTGATGGAAAAGGAAAAACAACTGCATCAATGGGCCTTGCCGTGCGTGCAGCAGGAAGAGATAAAAAAGTATTATTAACTCAATTTTTAAAAGATAATGAAAGTGGAGAATTAAATTCTTTAGAAAAATTAGAAGATAATATATTTTTATTTAAAGGTGATCCAGTAAAAAAGTTTTTTAAATTTATGAGCCCAGAAGAGCAGGCAATAACTAAAAAGGAACATGAAGAGAGGTTTAAAAAGGTAACTGAAAAAGCAATAGATGAAAATTTTGATCTTCTTATAATGGATGAAATAATTGCATCAATAAATCTAGGTTTAATATCATTAGATGAAGTTGTGGAATTTCTAAAAAATAAGCCTAAAACTTTAGAAGTTGTATTAACAGGTAGGGGACCAGATGAAAAATTAGTTGAACTTGCAGATTATGTTTCAGAAATAAAAGCAGTTAAACATCCGTATGAAAGAGGAATATCATCAAGAATAGGAATAGAAAAATAATTAGTATTATATCCTGAAAATATGAAGATAAAAATAATTGTAATAATAAAAGATAGGATTTGATTCATTATGAATTATTTAATCATTGGTGGTTCTAAAAGTGGAAAATCACACATAAGTGAACAAATAGCCTTAAGCTTAAATAAAGATAAGGCTGTATATATTGCAACTATGAAGCCATTTGACATAGAAGATGAAGAAAGAATAAAAAATCACATTAAGGCCAGAGAAGGTTTAAATTTTATAACAATAGAAAAGCAACTAAGCTTACATGAAATAGTAAATGAAATAAAAGAAAATGACACAGTTCTTTTAGATAGCATAACATCACTTTTAACTAATGAGATGTTTGCAGGAAATGAAATAGTAACAGATCCATCTATAAAGATCCTAACATCATTAGATCTTATTATGAATAAAGCAGAAAATACAATAATAGTATCAGATTTCATATTTAATGATTCTATGGAATATGATGATATAACAGAAATTTATAAAAAAGAACTGGGGATTATAAACAGGCACTTAGCGCGAATATGTGAAAATGTAATTGAATGTTCATTTGGAAATATAAAGTATCATAAAGGTGGGAATTAAATCTCACATATGCAGATTAATAAAGTCTTGTTAATGATAATAGATGTAATATATATAAATATTAATGGATTTTTCAAGAAGAAAGTATGGGGGAAATAATTTAATGAGAAAAATATACAATAGCTTTATAATGGCGTTAAGTATGTTTACAATAATACCTACGCCATATATTGAATGGGATGATGAAAGCAGCAAAAATATGATGAAATTTTATCCAGTTATCGGATTGATTGTAGGTGCCATATGGAGTCTCATTTATGCAATTTTAAGTATTATAAATTGTCCTATTATGATTAAAACTACAGTAATAATGATTATACCATTTATAATAACTGGTATGCTTCATTTAGATGGATATTGTGATGTATGTGATGCTATTCTTTCAAGACGTGAAAAAGAAGAAAAGCTTAGAATATTAAAAGATTCGCATATTGGAGCGTTTGCAGTAATAAGTCTTATAATATTATTCTTTTTGCAATTTTCAGGAGTATATTCGTTTTTAGAAAAAAATATTGACATTAGAGATATCATTTGTTTATTGATATTGATTCCAGTAATAAGCAGGAGTCTTGCAGGGTATTTTTTACTAAGCAAAATTACAATTAAGGAAAGTTCACTTGGGACATATTTTAAAAAAGGTACTAATAAAGTTGATATAATAATAATGATAGGTGTAATAATTTTAAGTACAATATGTATTTTCATAAATAGTGGATTAAAATATTCTATAATACCACTTACTATGACTGCTATAGTAACAGTAGGAGTTAGAAAATGTATTAAAGAATTTGGTGGGGTTTCTGGTGATGTGGCAGGCTTTGCTTTGATTATTGGCGAAGCTGCAGGTCTGATAACTTTAGGAATTATGTAATTTGGAGGTAATATGATTTTAATATTTGGAGGATCATATAATGGAAAACTTAATTTCTGCAAAGAAAAATATATGGTAAAAGATGATGAAATCTTTTTTTGTGGGAAAGATAATAAAGATAATATAGAAAAATTAAATTTTAACAAAAAAGTAATATGTGGTTTACATATTTTTGTGAAAGAATGTGTTAAAAATAATATTAGTGCATTAGATATAATAAAGAATAATGCAGATAATTTAAATGATAAGATAATTATTTGTGATGAAATAAATAGTGGTATTGTTCCAATGAAAAAAGAAGATAGAATGTGGCGAGAAGAATGTGGACAGTCACTTCAATTTTTAAGTAAACACTCTGAGGAAGTATACAGAGTATTTTTTGGAATACCAGAAAAGCTTAAATAGTATAACTTTTAAATTTTTCTTAAGGAGGATAATATGGGATACTGTGGTATTTACAAATTTTAATTAAAAAGAGAATAAGTAAGAAGTAAATAATGCGACAGTGCCATATAAGAAGTTTATGAAAAAGAAGATATATTTAATAAGGCATGGGAAAACGTATTGTAATGAAAAACAACTATATTGCGGCAAGACTGATATTGATTTAAGTGAATCTGGCAGAAAAGAGCTTGAATCAAGGGATATAAATATATATCCTAAATGTGATTTTTATTTTACAAGTGGACTTAAAAGAGCAAATTCAACTTTGGAGATTATCTGTCCAGATAAGAAGTATACAGTTATAAATGAATTTTCTGAATATAACTTTGGTGATTTTGAATTAAAATCTTATGAAGATTTAAAGGATTTGAAAGAATATCAAGATTGGATAATTGATGAAACTCAAAATGTATGTTGTCCAAATGGAGAGAGCAAACTTGAATTTAGAAATAGAATTGAAAAAGCTTTTGATAAGCTTATAAAATATATGTTTAAAGAAAATAAAGAGACAAGTTTAGGGGTCATTCATGGTGGAGCTATAGGCATAATTTTAGAAATCAAATACGATGACAGTAAAAAATTTTATGAGTGGCAGCCTAAAAATGGTTATGGTTATGAGATAATAGTAGATATCTTAGATAATAATGATTATAAGATATACTCCATAAGACCAATAGAATAGTATAAAAATACGGAGAAAAGAAATGATACAATTAACATTAGGATTTATTTTAGATTTATTTATAGGTGATCCAAACAATCCAGTTCATCCAGTAAGAATAATAGGAAAGATTTGCAGCAGCTTAGAAAATATATTTAGAAAGCTATTAAAAAGCAACTTAAAAACAGCTGGATTTATTGTATGGATAATTACAGTAGCAATTACATTCTTTACGACATATATGTTAGTATACATATTCAATAAGGTTAATATATACTTAGGCGTTATAATTGAGGGAATATTAATATATTTCTGCATATCAAGCAAGGGGTTGATAGTGGAAGGTTTTAAAGTTATAAATTATTTAATAAAAGATGATGTGGAAAAAGCAAGACATCAATTGTCATATATAGTAGGGCGTGATACAAAAAGTTTAGACAAAGAAGGAATAATAAGAGCTGTTATTGAAACAATAGCTGAAAATATGTCAGATGGAGTTATAGCACCACTATTTTATGCAGGAATATTTGGAGCACCACTTGCAATGGCGTATAAAGCTGTTAATACAATGGACTCAATGTTTGGATATAAAAATGATAAATACATGGACTTTGGATATTTTCCAGCTAAATTAGATGATGTATTTAATTATATACCAGCAAGACTTACAGGAATTTTAATTGTTATATCGGCATTTGTATTAAAATATAATTATAGAAATAGTTATAAAATCTATAAGAGAGATAGATATAATCATACAAGCCCTAATAGTGCACATCCAGAAGCAGCTATGGCAGGTGCCTTAGATATTCAGCTTGGTGGAGCAAACTATTATTTTGGAAAGCTTGTAGTTAAGCCAACGATTGGAGATAAAATAAAAGTAATTGAAATAGAAGATGTAAATCGTACAAAAAAAGTTCTTTATTTATCATCATTTATAGGATTTTTATTATCACTATTAATAAATTTTGTAGTACAATTTATTTTAAGATAGAGATGTGGAGGAAGTTGATGTGGCAAGTTTTGGTCATGGTGGAAATGCAAAAATCATAAGCAGAGAAAAGAACATAGATTTTAAAGAAATAATAGATTTTTCTGCAAATATAAATCCTCTTGGTATTCCAGATAGCGTACGAAGTGCAATAGTAGAAAATATAAGATTAATTGAAAAATATCCAGACATAAGTTACTTTGAATTAAAAGAATGCATAAGTAAGGTTGAAGATATAAGGAAAGAAAATATATTACTTGGAAATGGGGCATCAGAAGTTTTATTTTCTATAGTCAGAGCCATAAATCCAAATAAATCATTAATAATGGCGCCAACTTTCTCAGAATACGAAGAAGCTGTTAATTCAGTAGGAGGAAGTATAAGGTATTATTATTTAAAAGAAGAATACGCATTTAAGATACAAGATGACATTCTAGAATTTATAGATAATACACTAGATTTAATATTTATATGCAATCCTAATAATCCAACTGGAGTTTTAACAGATAAAGAACTGCTTTTTAAGATATTAATAAAAGCAAAAGAACATAATGTTAAGCTTTTAATAGATGAATCGTTTTTGGATTTTATAGAAGAAAAACTTACAATGATAAATTACATAAATGAATATGATAATTTAATAATAGTTAAGTCATTAACTAAATTTTTTGCACTTCCAGGATTAAGAATTGGTTATGCACTTACATCGAATAAAATGTTAAAAGAAAAGATATTTGAAGTATCTCCAGCGTGGAATATAAATATATTAGCTGAAATTGCTACAAAAAGTGCATTAATAGATACAAGATACATAAAGAATACAAAAGAATTTATAGATAAAGAAAAAGATTATTTATATGAAGAACTTACAAAAATAAAAAGATTAAAGGTATTTAAGCCAAGTGTTAATTTTATTTTTATAAAAGTAAAAGGAGATTTAGACCTCAAGGAAGAGCTATTAAAATTTAAAATATTAATTCGCAGCTGCAGTAATTATAATGGTCTTAATAATAAATATTACAGATTTGCAGTTAGAACACATGAAGAAAATATTAAGTTAATAGAAAGTTTACAGGAAATATTAACATAGCACCATTTTTATAAAAGTCAAGGGTTATTTTAATGTTAAATTTATATTATAGTAGAGGTATAAAGAGATGGAAAATAAGAAAGTGGTTATATCATTTAGTGGTGGAAAAGATAGTACATTATCATTGTATAGAATGATAAAACAAGGATATGAAATAATAGGTCTTTTAGTTACTTTTGATGAAAATAATAATTCATGCTTTCACAAAATACCAGAGAAAATTTTTGAATATATATCTAAATCACTACAAATAGATTTGTACAAAATTGAATGCAGTAATGAAAAGATTTACGAAAAAGAATTCGAAAAGACATTAAAGAAAGCAAAAAATAATGGTGCAGATATTTGTGTATTTGGTGATATAGATATAGAACACCATAAAAAATGGGGGATTGATAGATGCAAAAATGCAGAAGTTGAGGCGTATTTTCCTTTATGGCAGGAAGATAGAGAAAAATTAACCCATGAATTTATAGATTCTGGATTTAATGCCATAATCAAAAAAGTTGATTTAAAAAAACTTAGTGAAAATTATCTTGGAAAAACTTTAACTAATGATTTAGTTGATGATATAAAAAATCTAGGATGTGATCCATGTGGAGAAAACGGAGAATATCATACACTTGTTATCGATGGACCGATATTCAGTAAAAAAATAGAAATGAATATAATAGGTAAAGAAATAGTAGGTGAATATGGATATTTGATAGTATCATAGACTATATGATACTATCAAATATTTGTTACATACTGAAAGGAGTATATCATGAATAAAAAAAACATTATGTTTTTGGGTACAGCATCTTCGGTTGGGAAAAGTACTTTAGCAGCAGCGTTATGTAGATATTTAGTTAATGATGGTTTTAATGTATCTCCTTTTAAAGCGTTAAATATTTCATTAAATTCGTTTGTTACAAAAGAAAATTTGGAAATGGGAAGAGCGCAAGTGGTTCAAGCAGAAGCTTGTAAGATCGAGCCTAAGGCTATTATGAATCCAGTTTTATTAAAGCCAGGCGGAAATGTAACACAAGTTATAGTAGAAGGTAAGGTTTATAAAAATATTGAGCCATATAAATATAAAGAACTAAATGAAGAATTAAAAGTTAAAGTAAAGCAAGCTTATGATAAATTAAAAAGAAAACACGATATTATCGTTTTAGAAGGATCAGGAAGTTGTGCTGAGATTAATTTAAGAGATAGTGATATAGCTAATATGTATATGGCTAAAAGGGTTAATGCACCAGTAATTTTAGTTGCAGATATTGATAGAGGTGGAGTATTTGCTTCAATTGTTGGAACGCTTCAATTATTAAAACCTGATGAAAAAAAATTAGTTAAGGGTGTAATAATAAATAAATTCAGAGGTAATAAAGAGTTTTTTAAAGATGGAATAAAAGAGCTTGAAAGTATTATTAATATACCAGTAATTGGAGTTATGCCATATGAGATGTTTAATATTGAAGATGAAGATAGTGTAACAGAAAAAATTAAAAATGAAAAAAAAGAAGGCACTATTGATATTGCAATAATAAGACTTTCTCATATGTCTAATTTTACAGATTTTAATGTACTTGAAAACGTGGGATTTGTGAATGTAAGGTATGTTGATGATGTTAAAAAGTTAAAAAGCCCAGATCTAATAATAATTCCTGGAACTAAAAATACCATAGAAGATTTAAGACTTCTAAAAGAAAAGAATTTATTTGAAAAAATAAAGGAATTAAAAGAAAAAGGAACTCCTATTTTTGGAATATGTGGCGGATATCAAATGCTTGGTAAATTTATATTGGATAAATTGGGTGTTGAAGGAGAAATATGCGAAGAAGAAGGTTTTGGTTTTTTAGATATAAAGACAAGATTTAATGAGAGAAAGATAACAAAGCAAACAAATGCAAAAATAGTATGTGACTTAGAAAAAATAAAAGATATACGTGGAAAAGATGTTTCAGGGTATGAAATACACAATGGAATAAGTAAAATTGGAAAAAATACAATTCCATTTATAAAGGATGCAGATGAAAATATACTTGGAGTTTGTGATGAAAGTGGATTAGTTTCTGGAACATATCTTCATGGAATATTTGATTCAGAAGAATTTTTAAAAGCATTTATTAGCTCCTTAAGAGAAAATAGCAATATTCATAGTGATGATTATGAGGCTTGTGATAATATTATAATTGATAAAAAAGATAAAGAATATGACAGACTCGCTCAAGTTTTTAAAGATAATATCGATATAAATAAATTGAGAAAGATAATAGGGATATAAGGGAGTGATGTTTATGCTAACAGCTACCGAGGAAAGAAATCTTGAATATATAGAACAAAGAGCTAGGCATAATATAAGGGGAAAGAACTTTTTTACCACAACTGATGTATTAGAAGAAGCTTTTTGGATGAGCAAAGACAAAGCATATGAAGTATTAAAAAATATTTTAGGTAGAAAAACAATAAGAAATTCTCCAGATGCAATAGTTGATGAATATATTGACATGTTAAAAAAAGGGTATGCATCAATAGAAGAGCAGATAGACATTTTTGGTGGCGATAAAGCTTCTAGAGTAGAATCGACAGCAAGAATAAGATTTAAAAAATTTGCAGGTGGCACTTTTATAGATGCACTAAGAGAGGTCTATAATGTTGAAGAAGATGAGATTATGCCTCTTATAGGAAGATATTTAGGAAGCTTAGAATCACAAGTTTTTTCATATACAATAGACCAAGAATCATTTCAGAGATATCTTGAATCTAATGTTGAGGAATTAGATGCTCAGTTTAAAAGATTTATGGATTAGTTAAATTAAATATTATTTATTACTTCATAACAAAAGAGAGAGGAATATGAGTTTTTCCTCTCTCTTTTGTTATGAAGTAATAAATTCTTTATTTAATGTTAAAGCAAGAGTATAAGCGGAGTCGTAGTCAAATATATTAAGACATTCTTTAATTTTACTTAAAAGTTCTATTTGAATTTTTTTGAAATTATATCTTGATAATTCATCCAAACATTTAAAAGATTCATCTAAATCAAAATCATCAATAGAATTTATAAGAGACTTTATTAAATCTAGTACTTTGGTTTTATTAAATTTCTTTAAAACATTTAAATGTGGAATCTTTGAAGGAATGATAAAAGGTCTAATATTGCTTAAAAAAGCTTCATATTTCATAATAATATTCTCGTGATTTTTTATTACAAATTCTAAGTTACCGTTTAAGGCTTCTTCCTCATGTTGGCTTGCTAAATCAGATAAATTATAATCTCCAATAATGGCACAGACTGATTTTAAAGAGTGTACCTCAATCATATAATTTTTTATATCTCTATTCAAAGCATATTTTTTAATAAGTGAACATCTATTTATGCCATCATCATAAGCTACAGTTAAAAGTGACAAATATTTATTAATATCATTTTCGAAGTAAATAAAAGCGTTTTTTAAATCAATATTAGGAATATTTAAGTCATAAGATTTAGTTATTTCTTTATTAAATATATTACAATCTTCTATAACACTTCTAGGAAGATAAGTCTTTAACACACAGCTTAAAATCTTATTGTTAATTGGTTTCTTTATAAAATCATTAAAGCCATTTTTAATATAATTTGAAAGTATATTTGGAGAATCATTACAAGTTAGGGCTATAAGTGTTAAGTTTTTATAATAGTCATCAGGAATGTTTCTAATATTATTGGCTGTTGATATTCCGTCTATATCAGGCATTATATGATCTAGAAAAATTATATCAAATTTTTCTTTCTTAATAAGTTCTAAACATTCAAAACCATTTTTTGCAATTGAAATATTCATTTTATATTTCTGAAAAAGTTCTTTTTCAAAATTCAGTGTGACCATATTATCATCAACTATTAAAACCTTTGCTTTTGGGGCAATAAAATTATACATTATATTTTGCCTCCTATTCTTGAGTATATATTTTATATACTTGCTCAAATTTAGGATGTATACTTTTAAAAACTCCAACAATATTAGGGTCAAAATGAGTACCACTTGATTCTATAATTATTTCTGCAGCTTTAGAATGAGAAAGAGCTTGTTTATAAGGACGTTTAGAAGTTAAAGCATCATATACATCAGCAATAGCCATAATCCTTGCAGATAAAGGGATGTTTGTACCAGAGAGCCCATATGGATATCCGGTGCCATTCCATTTCTCATGATGTGAAAGTGCCATATCTTTTGCTATGTATAGGAAGCTTTCCCCATCAGTAGCATCAATAAGCTTTTGAAGAGCTCTTCCACCTAAGATGGTATGCTGCTTCATATATTCACGCTCATTATCATCAAATGTGCCATTTTTCAATAATATATTATCTGAAATTCCTATTTTACCTATATCATGAAGAGGAGCAGATCTAATCATATTATTAATATATTCATCAGTCAAAATATCTGTATATAATTTATTCATGCAGACTGCTTCTACTAAAATCTGTAGATATTTTGCAGTTCTATTTATATGACCGCCAGTTTCTCCGTCTCTGCATTCAACAAGTTCAGCAAGTCCTATAACCATAGTATCCTGTAGATTTTCAATGGTAGCCGTCTTTTCTGAGACTAATGATTCAAGTTCATTTCTATAGCTTGCAAGTTCTAATTGAGTATTAATTCTGCTTATCATAATTTCAGGGATAAAAGGCTTGAATATAAAATCAACAGCTCCTAGTTTCAGAGCTTTAAGTTCACTCTTAACATCATTTTGGACAGTCAGAAAGATTACAGGAACATTTTTGAATTTATCTATAGATTTAATTGTACCAAATACTTCGAATCCATCAACTCTAGGCATATTAATATCTAGTAATATTAAATCAGGAGTATGTGTTAGTAAAAATTTCATAGTTTGTACAGCTGACGTTAATAGTGTCACTTTAAAATGCGGTTTTAAGGATTGTTCAACAAATTTAAGATTTGTAATATCATCATCTACTACTAATATATGTTTCATAATTATTCCCCCCACAGTATACCATAATCATATAAATAAAATTCGTCATAACCAGAGGATATGACGAATTTGTTATAGTGTTAAAATACATTTTATTTAAATTCATACCCTTAATATTATTTTAACAAAAAAAATATACTAAGTAAAAAGATTTATACAAATAAGGAATTATTTTGTAAATGATCGTTATAAAATTCTTAAAAAGGCTAAAATGATTAATAATACTCCAGAAAGCCATGAAAGTTCAAAGTGAACTTTATCAGCAAATTTTTTACCAATAAAAACACCAGCTGAAATTGCTAAAAAGCCAATGACGATACAAAGGATTAGTACCTCAATATAGTTAATGTTGCATAAGCTAGAACTAAATCCAACAGCAATGCTATCTAGCGATAAAGCAAGTGCCAAGTAAAATGCTTCTTTTGGACTTAATGATTTAGATTTATCAAAATCTGCTTTAACTTCATCAGTATAAACTTTTAAAACAAAATTAAAATCGAATAATTTAAATTTTAAAGGCTGATCAAGTAATAGATTTTTAGAGATATATGACTTAAAGACATATTCAAATATCCTATAAAAACCTAATATTATAAGCAAAGTAAAACCTAGTAAACTTGGAATTTTATCAGGTAAAAAGTTTTTAACAATCGATCCTAAAAACAACGAAAAAGCCAAAGTTCCAGTGCAGACTAAATTTATTATTATTGTTGAAAGCTTTGGTATATGAATTTTTGAAGTACCATATGCTACGCTTGCAACAAATGAATCAATACATAAAGAACAAACTAATACTAACGATTCAAGCATAAAATTTACCTCAGACATTTTTATTTACAAACATAATATGATGAAAAGATAGCATTAGTTACAAAAAAACACTTTTACAATATGTTTATTTTATTGAATAAACATAGATTTCAAATTATAATAAAGTTAGTGTGATAAATTAAGAAAAGATCATAATAGAATATATAGTATAGCATTAGGAGGAAATATATGTACAAACTAATAGCATTAGATATGGATGGAACGCTTTTAACTAGTGAGAAGAAAATCGCTGAAAGTACTAAAATAGCTTTAGAGAAAGCAGAAGAAAAAGGCGTAAAAGTAGTTCTAGCATCAGGCAGACCAATAGATGGAATAACAAGATATTTAGAAGAGCTTAACTTATTAAAGAAAGATGATTATGTACTTAGCTATAATGGTGGAATAGTTCAAAATACACACACTAAAGAGATTGTATCAAAAGCAGTATTAAAAGGATCAGATTTAAAATTATTATATGATATAAGTAAGAAATTAAATGTAAATATACATGCATTTTCTGCCACAGAAGGTTTAATTACACCTAAAATTAGTAAGTATACTCAATATGAAGCTGATATGAATGGAATTGAAATCACAATAAAAGATTTTAATGAAATTGATGATAATGAGGAAATAATAAAAGTTATGATGATTGATCCGGCAGAAATACTGGATCCTGCTATAGAAAAGCTACCAAAAGATCTTTACGAAAAATATAGTGTATTCAAAAGTGCAGAGTTTTTCTTAGAATTTACAAATAAAGAAGTAGATAAGGGACTAGGTCTTAAAAAATTAGGAGAATATCTTGGAATAGCTAAGGATGAAATGATTGCATGCGGAGATGCAGGTAATGACTTATCTATGGTTAAGTACGCTGGAATGGGAGTAGCAATGGGGAATGCAACTAATGATGTTAAAGAAATTGCTAATTACATAACATTATCAAATGATGAAGATGGAATAGCGAAAGTAATAGAAAAATTCATATTATAAAGTAAATAAAAAAACTTCTCGTAGAAATGGTTTTGTGTTCAGTTTCTACGAGAAGTTTTTTACTTAGCACCAAATAATCTGGCTATAAGGCTTGGACTTTTTTGAGATGCGATTTCATGTTCAATTGTATAAGCTTTTTCAACCACATTTTCAAACTTTTTAATCCTATAGATTACTTGATCACTTAATTCTATGGATTTTGATTCAATATTGTTAGATAAATCAGATAAGTTTTCTTCCATTCTTGAACTCTCATATTCAAGTTTATCTGTTATTAAATCTTGAACTTTAGAAACCATATCGTCATTCATTGTTTGAGAATTTTTAGTGTGTTCAGATAATTCAGTACATATGTAATCTTTTATATCTTTAGTTAAATTCTCTTTCATTTGATCTATGTAATTAAATAATTCAGATTTCAATTTTGAAATTTCATCAATTTGTGATTGAGAAATCAATGAAATTAAATCAGAAACAGATAAGGTGTTTGTCTCCCTAGATATATCATTATCATCTAGTGGAAGTTCTTCACAATATGATTGAATTTCCTTAATTGTTAAACCTTTATTTTTTAAGCGAATAAGAAATTCTAATTTATCTATATCTTTATCAGTATAAATAAGTTCTTTATTTGAAACCTGAATTTTTAATAAATTATCAAAAATGTTGGTATAGTATCTTATTTTGCTATCACTTTCCCCTAATAATGCAGCAACTTGATTAATCGAGTAAGATAATATGCCACTTCTTTTTTTTTCTTGAAGAGTTACTGTATCATTATTTTGTATACTAATGTACTGAGTCTTATTTTCCATATTAGTTTTACACCATCCTTAAATATCTATAAAATAGAATTACATATTGACGTGGAAGTATGTGGGATATATTATAGAATTATAATATCACAAAAGTGTATAATATGAAATGATTTAAATATAAAAATTTAGACTTTATAAAGTATATTTTTGAAATTATTACCAGTGGAGGTTGTATTATGGAAAAGAGCAAAATGCTGTTTGTAGCATTAGGACAAGGTGCAGGAAATGTAGTTGATGGATTATTAAGCAAAGACAAAAGGTATAAAGGGTTATTCTTAAATAGTAGTTTATTTGACATTAAGCCTTTAAAAAATGCATATATCGAAAAAAATGTATATTTATATCCTGGAATGGATGGATCAGGTAGAGATAGAGCTAAATCTGAGGAAATGATAAGAGATAATGCAAATGCAATAGGAGCTTTACTTAGAAAATATCCTCAAACTGAAACTATGGTTGTATTTACAACAATGGGAGGAGGGACAGGCTCAGGAGCAATAAAAACTTTTATACAAATAGCTAAAGCTTCAATACCAAATACAAAAATAAATATTGTAGCAATACTTCCGAGTCTTCATGAAGATGAACTATCATTTAAAAACACTATTGAATGTTGGAATGATATAAATAGTATGATGGATGTAATCAGTGATGTAAAATTTGTTGATAATAATAAAAGGAATACATATAAAGAAATTAACAATGAATTAATTGAAAGCTTAGATTTAACCTATAACATTATAGGAATTCATCCAGATGGAAACATAGATAATAAAGATTCATTTAGAATAAATACAGCTGAAGGTACTGGAATAGTCTTAAAGCTTTATGACAGCTTAAAGGATGAAAAGACAGCAATTGATTTAGCTATAAAAAATAGTGTATTTGTACAGCCTGATATATACGATTGTGATTACTTGGGAATTAATTTAAAAGAGGGCGGATATAATCCAAATGAAATTGCTAAATGTTTCGAAGTTTATAAAAGTACATATGTAACTTACAATGATAAATTTAATACAGTTGTACTTGGAGGATGTGAGACACCTATAGAAGCAATTAAGTTAATAAAGATGTCATTAGATGAAAAGAACAAAAGAAAATCCCAAAGAAAAAGAAAAAGAAGTGTAATGATAGATATTGATGAAAATGTTAGTTTGGATGTTGTAAAAGAAGATAATAAAGAAATAGATATATTTAGTGACTCTATTTCAGATATACTAGATATATAAATTTATTAAGATGGCGTTTATTTATAATTATCTAAGTGGCTTGGAATAATATGGGACATTTACGAAGATATAATATAAAAAAATAATAGAAAAATTCATATTATAAATTAATACGAGCTTCTAGTAGAAATTGGTTTACATATATTTTCTACTAGAAGCTCTTTGTTTAAAAAATAACTAATTATTGATAACTAATTAATTTTTGT
>OCAO01000224.1_pt1 | contig 32645 bp, 28 predicted proteins | sample 1477151 | NCBI WGS metagenome assembly OCAO01 (sample SAMEA2580298, study PRJEB22360) | human gut metagenome | biome: human gut; feature: human-associated habitat; material: faeces | place: Denmark | collected 2008/2010 | reverse complement strand
TATTATTAATTTTAAATAAAATTTATTATTTAAGGGGGCTTATAAATGATTTCAAATAAAATGAAATCTCTAGTTAACAATAGCTCAACAATACGAGCAATGTTTGAAGAAGGAAAAAGATTATCTGATATTTATGGCGAAGAAAATGTTTTTGATTACAGTATAGGTAATCCAAACGTTGAACCTCCAGAAAATATTAAAACTATTATTTCTGATATCTTAAACAAAGAAAAACCAAACCTTGTTCATGGATATATGAATAATTCTGGATATGAAGATGTAAGAGACGATATTAGTTCTTTTCTTAATAAGAAAAATGACTTAAATCTTACCAGAAATAATATTGTTATGACTTGTGGCGCTGCTGGAGGATTAAATATAATATTAAAATCTATATTAAATCCTGGTGAAGAGGTAATCACATTTGCACCATTCTTTGGTGAATATAAAAACTATACTGAAAACTTTAATGGTAAGCTAGTTATTGTACCTACAAATATAGATACATTCGAACCTGATCTAGACGAGCTTAGTAAAGTAATAAATTCAAAAACCAAAGCAATTATAATTAATAATCCAAATAATCCAACAGGCGTTATTTATTCAAAAGAGGCAATTCAAAAGTTAGCAGATCTTTTAAAAGAAAAGCAAAGAGAACTAAATAGCTCTATCTACTTAATTTCTGATGAACCATATAGAGAAATTGTTTATGATGATGTGGAAGTTCCTTGTCTTTTAAAATATTATGATAATACTTTCATAGGATATTCTTATAGCAAATCATTATCGCTTCCTGGCGAACGTATTGGATATGTTGTCGTAAACCCATCCATGACAGATTGTGATGAAATGATGGCTGCATTAAATATTGCAAATAGAATATTGGGATTTGTAAATGCTCCATCATTATTCCAAAGAGTAATTGCAAGGTCTTTAGGAAGTGAAGTTGATGTGAATATATATAAACGAAATAGAGATCTTTTATATAATCATCTAATAAAACTAGGATTCACTTGCATTAAGCCTGAAGGTGCTTTTTACTTATTCCCAAGAACACCTATTGAAGATGATAAAAAATTCTGCCAAGATGCAAAACAATTTAATCTTTTATTAGTTCCTGGTTCTACATTTGGATGTCCAGGTCATGTTAGATTATCTTACTGCATATCTTATGAAAAAATCGAAAAATCTCTTGAAGCTTTTGATAAACTAGCAAAATTATATTCAATGATTTAAATTTAACTAAATAAAAGGCAACGTTAAGTTATTGCAGCTTAACGTTGCTTTTTGAATAAGTTCTCAATGTTATGTATGCATCCCATAAAAAAATTATTAAAAATAGTAAAGTTATTTTTGATAATATAGATTCTGAACTTATATAAATCATTCTTATTATTGGCTGAAATAAATATATTCCTATGTATGTTAAAGCAGTCCAATATATAGAAAATTTCAAACATATATAGCTATTGAGATTATATTTTTTTTTAGAATAATCCCAATACTTCTTATTAAATTTATGATCTAGTATATAGCCACTTATATATTCTACTGTTGTTGGTATTAATATTAGAAGAAGCAGCATAGGAAATCCATATATATCAAACACTTCATGAAATATTATTAATAACGTCATTGCTATACCATACATAGGCTTAAACGGAGTCTTTAAAAATCCCTCTTTCTTAAACCTTTTTGTTGTTGCTAATGAATATAAACCTTCTATTATCCAACCTATAAAGCAGTATAATATAAAATTAAAACAAATATATAAACCTAAATTCATAAAATAGCACCTCATTTTTTTAATGCTATTAGTATTTGTAGGACTTATAGTAAATATTCTTTATACTATTAATAATATTTTCTGTTATAATAAATAATTAACAAAATTATAACTAATTGGAGGAAAAATCATGGAACAATTATATTATGAAAATCCATATCTTAAAGAATTCACTGCCAATATTATTGACGCAAAAGAAATTGATGGAAAATTCCATCTTATTTTAGATAATACTGCATTCTTCCCAGGAGGTGGTGGCCAATGGTGCGATACTGGGAAAATTGGAAATCTATATGTATTAGAAGTTTATGAAAAAGAAAATACAATTTATCATGTAGTCAGCACAGCCCCTTCCCAAATGACAGATTTAAAATGTGTTATTGATTGGAATACAAGAATTGATGGTATGCAGCAGCATTTAGGCCAACACGTCCTTTCAGGCTCTTTCTTTAATCTCTTTAATGCCAATACGTTTGCAATTCATTTAGGTGCTGATATAAGTACAGTTGATATTTTAGGAAACCTTACAGAAGAGCAGGTTAGAGAAGCAGAAAGACTTGCAAACAAAATTATAGGTGATAACGTTCCAGTCTTATCTTTTATTCCGTCTGAAGAAGAACTCAAAAATATAAAACTTAGAAGAGCCCTTCCAAACACTGAAGAAGATATTAGAGTTGTACATATTAAAGGCTTTGATATAAATGCATGTTGCGGATTACATCCTACTTCAACTAAAGATCTAAGATTAATAAAAATAAAAAGATTTACCAAACATAAGGAAGGAACAAGGATAGAATTCTTAGCAGGAAATAGAGCTGTAGAAGATACTCTAAAAAAAGATGAATTATTTAGTTCAATATGTTCATATTTAAGTTGTAATGAAAATGAAGCGTTAAACGGTATTAAAAATTTAAATGCAAGTTTAAAATATGCTAATGATACTAATAAAAGTCTAAATACTCTTCTTGCTAACTATCAAGTTAAAGACCTAATTGATAATGCTGAAAATATAAGTAACTATAAAGTTATAAAACAAGTATTTGATGGAGATATGAAATATGTAAATACTCTTACTTCAAAGTTGGTTGAAAATGATAATATTATAGCTTTAATGGCTGTAAAAAATGGTGAAAAAGCTAATTTAATTTTCTGCTGCTCTAAAAATATAAAAGATATCAAAATGAATGAGCTTTTTAAAGATGCAATTGCTGCTATTGATGGTCGTGGTGGCGGAAGTCCTTTTCAAGCTCAAGGAGCTGGTAAAAATAATGAAAATTTAGAAAAAGCTTTAGAAATTGCACTTACAAAAATAAAAAATTTTAATTAATAATCATATTTTTATATTATTTAGATATATGTTAAAAAGATGACATGTAATAAACTTTATTATCATGTCATCTTTTTCTCATTTTAATTTATAAAAACAATCTGGTCAATATTGGAGTATTTAAATTAAATACTTGCCTTTTATAACATAATTATTTTTTAATATTTGACATTTTTCTACAGCCTGTAAAATTACTTGAATATCCTTGTTTATATAACTATTCTTCTATTTTAGTAACATCATATCCTGCATCTTCAATTACAGATTTAATTGCCTCATCTTTAACCTCTGACTTACTTTCAATTGATGCACACTTTTTATCTAAATCAACTTTTACTGAAGTTACTCCATCTAATCCTTCTAATGCTTCTTTTACATGAGCTACACAGTGGTTACAACTCATTCCTTCTATTGATATTGTTTTTTTCATTTTCTTTCCTCCAAATAAACTCATTTTTATTCCTCCATTTAATTATTATAATTTTTAATTTATGCTTTAAATTTTCTAAGCCTTAAGGCATTAGTTAATACTGAAACTGAGCTTAAGCTCATGGCTGCTGCTGCAATCATTGGCCTTAAAAGTGGTCCTCCAAATATATGAAGAACTCCCATTGCAACTGGAATTCCAAGTACATTGTACCCAAATGCCCAGAATAGATTCTCTTTTATATTTTTAATAGTTGCCTTACTCAATTTAATTGCAGTAGTAACATCCATTAAATCACTTCTCATAAGAACTACATCTGCTGACTCAATTGCAACATCAGTACCTGATCCTATTGCTATTCCTACATCAGCTTGAGCAAGAGCTGGAGCATCATTTATTCCATCTCCGACCATAGCTACTTTTTGATTTTCTCCTTGAAGTTTTTTAACTTCATTTGCTTTATCTTCAGGAAGCACCTCTGCAAGTACTATATCAATTCCTACCTGTTTAGCTATTGCATCTGCTGTCTTTTTATTATCTCCAGTAATCATTGCAACCTTTATTCCCATGTTATGAAGAGTTTCTATTGCATTTTTACTACTTGGTTTAACTGTATCTGCAACCGCAACTATTCCTCTTAAGATTCCATCAATCGCTATATACATCGGTGTCTTTCCTTCACTAGCCAATCTATCTGAATCTTTTGATAAAATATCTATTTCTATATTCTTCTCAGTCATTAATTTTTTATTTCCAAGTAAAATATCTTTTCCATCAATTTTAACTTCTATACCATGACCAGGTATTGCATCAAACGCTTCTATCGCCTTAAGTTCTAAATTCTTCTCTTCTGCATCTCTAACTATAGCTTCGCCTAATGGGTGCTCAGAACCTTTCTCTGCGCTAGCAGCCAAAATAAGAATTTCATCTTTTGAAATGTCATTAGTTATAATATCTGTAACTACTGGCCTTCCTTCTGTTATAGTACCTGTTTTATCAAAAACAATAGTATTAATCTTATAAGTTGTTTCTAAGGCCTCGCCACCTTTTATTAATACTCCATTTTCAGCACCCTTACCAGTACCAACCATTATAGCTGTTGGTGTTGCAAGTCCTAGTGCACATGGGCATGCTATAACGAGAACTGCTATAAATATTGTTAATGCAAATATAGGAGTTTCACCAGCAATTAACCATCCTATAGATGAAATAATAGCTAGAATTATAACAGTTGGTACAAAGTATGAAGATATAACATCAGCAAGCTTTGCTATTGGTGCCTTTGATCCTTGAGCATCTTCAACAAGTTTTACAATTTGAGCAAGTGCTGTATCCTTACCTACTTTTGTAGCCTTATATTTAATAAATCCAGTTTTATTAATGCTTGCCCCAATTACACTACTTCCAATCCCCTTTTCAACTGGAATACTTTCTCCAGTAAGCATTGATTCATCAATTGCAGTACTACCTTCAATCACTTCTCCATCTACAGGTAGCTTTTCTCCTGGCTTAACTAAGATTATATCCCCAACTATAACCTCTTCAATTGGAATTACTACTTCCTTACCATCTCTTATTAATGTTGCAGTTTTAGGTGCTAGTCCCATTAACTTCTTAATAGCTTGTGATGTCTTTCCTTTAGAGATTGCTTCTAAATACTTACCTAATGTTATTAAAGTTAAAATAACAGCCGCTGATTCAAAATATAAATGCATAGCATATTCTGTTTCTCCACTATTTATCTTATAGATTCCAAATAATCCATAGACAAATGCTGCTAAAGTACTAATTGCAATTAAAGAATCCATATTAGGACTTAGTTTGAATAAATTCTTAATTCCTATTTTATAAAACTTATATCCTATTATCATTACAGGTAAAGTTAATACTACTTGTATTATTGCAAAATTTAATGGATTCATCATAGAATCAATAATATGTGGAAGCGGCATACCAACCATGTGACCCATAGTTATAATTAAAAGTGGAACTGTAAAAATTAGTGATACTATAAATCTAATTAATAGCACCTTACTCTCTTCCATCTTTTCTTTTCCTTCTGCTTTTTCCCCTTCTTTAACTAACTTATAGCCTGCTTTATCTACTGCAGCCTTTATTTCTCCATAGCCAACTTGATCTTCATCTATGCTAACAGTAAGCTTTTCAGTTGCAAAATTAACAGATGAACTGTTAACACCTTCTACTTTTTGTGCAGCTTTCTCAACTCTATTTGCACATGCTGAACAAGTCATACCTTCTATTTTAAAAGTATAAGTCTTTAGATTTTTCTTTACTCCATATCCAGCTTTAACAACGGCATTTTCTATATCATTATCACTTAGTTTATTTTCATCAAAAGATACATTTAAAGATTCTGTAGCGAAGTTAACATTTGCCTCCTCAACACCATCTAACTTTCCTATAACCTTCTCAATCCTATTTGCACATGCTGAACATGTCATTCCTTCTATTTTTAAAGTTTTCTTATTCATAAATCGCTCCTTTCAGCTAATCGATACTAGTTATCTTACTTTATTTAGATAAGATTTTTTCTAGCACTTTGTTAAACTCTTCAATCTTTTCTTCTGGATTTTCTGACATACATGCATCTTTAACACAGTGTCTTAAATGCCCTTGTAGTATTGTTACATCAGCTTTTTTTATTAACGATTGAACCGCCATCAATTGATTTGCTATGTCAATACAATATCTATCATCTTCTATCATTTTTATTATTCCATCTATTTGCCCTCTGGCCGTTTTTAATGATTGTAATGCTTTCTTTTTTTCATCATTCATATTATACCTCCCCACCCCCCTGAGGGGGTTTATATGAATTATTATAGATCAATTTTTTTATTTGTCAATGATTAGTTTTATCATTAAATTAATCTTTATTCTATTTTTATTAATATTCTGTAAAGTTACACAAAATAAAATAGAGTTAGCTATATATTTTAAAATTTAATATATAAATAACTCTACTTTATTAACTACGCACTCTCTAAACATTCTATGAACACTTTCACTATATTCGGATCAAATTGCTTTCCCGAATTCTTTTTTAACTCTCTAATTGCTTCATCTTTAGATAAGGCATTCTTGTAAACTCTATTAGTAGTCATAACATCATAAGCATCCGCAACGCTCACTATTCTCGCTATAAGAGGTATCTTTTCCTCTTTAAGTTTCAGCGGATATCCATTTCCATCCCATCTTTCGTGATGAGTTAATACACCTTTAGCTACACTTTCTAGATGATTTGCAGCTTTAATTATTCTATATCCCTTTTCTGTATGACTTTTTATAATCCCAAATTCTTCTTCTGTTAAATTATCTAATTTTAATAATATCGACTCATTTATCCCTATTTTTCCTATATCATGCAATTTTGCTACTAATATAAGCTCATCCATAACTGAAAGTGGCAATGATAGTCTTTCCCCTATTTTTATGGAATTTTCAACAACCCTCTCTGTATGTGCTTTAGTTTCTAAACTTTTTTCCTGTAATGTAGCCTGTAATGATGATATTACTGAGCTATTAAAACTATTTTTTTCTAATAATTTTTTTCTATACACCATATCTTCGGCTTCTTTTAAAGTATCATATATTGATTTATCTAAATCATAAGTAACTGAATATCCTAAAGCTATACTTATTTTTATTAAATCATGTTTATAATTATTGCAGCTATCTATTATATTCTTTATTAGAGTTTCACACTCATTTTCTTTTGCCTTTGGAATTATAATAGCAAATTCATCTCCACCAATTCTAAAAATTAGTTCATTCCCTTTACAAACATCTTTTAAAACTTTAGTTGTTAATTTTAATAGCTCATCGCCTTCTTCATGACCTAATGTATCATTAACTATTTTGAGGCCATTCGTATCTCCCATTATTATACCCATAGGTAAATTTTCTTCTTTAAATATTTTCTTTGCTTTTTCTTCAAAACATGTCCTGTTGTATACTTTAGTTAAAATATCCGTATAACTTAAATACTTTAATTTTTTTTCTATCTTTTTTCTATCAGTTATATCTAATAATAGCCCTATTATTCCACTTACTTCATTATTATCATTTAAAACTGGTGTCTTAATGATTTCCGTGTATAAATTTTCTCCATTCCCTAATTCTATTTTCTCTTCTTTTTTTACTGTTTTTTTAGTTTCAAAAACTTTTTTATCTTCTTGAATAAATTTATTCTTTGACTCACATATTGATTCATTTAATGGATTCTTATTTTCTATTATGCTTTCCTTATCTTTGCTAAGTAAATCATCAAATTTCTTATTAGTATACAGATATCCTAATTCTCTGTCTTTATAAAAGATTCCAGCTTGAAGCGAATCTAAAATCATTTCAGTAATACTTTCTTCTTTAGATATTATCGGAATATCTATTCCTGCTATTCCTTCTAATTTCCCATTATCATCTATCAATGGAAATACCGTAGAATATACTTTTATTCCTTCATTTGTGTATCTCTTCTCTTTTACAGTAGACATACTATTCAATGCTTTACTGCACATTTCATTACTTTTATCAGCTATTTCTTTTCTGTATAAATCTTCTTCACATAACCCTATAATATTTCCCTTTTTTATATTATTTATATCTATATATCTCTTATTTGTATATATGAAGCGTAAGTCTTTATCTTTTATCCATATAGATTGCGGGACTGCATCAACCAAAAGCCTAAATATTTTTATATCCATAAATACCTCCTTCACACTAATTAATATATAATCCATATTATGATTATTAATGTAAATCGTCCCTTAAACAAATCATACCAAACATAATCTATATTATATAAATTATAACATTATACTATATCAATCAAAACTACTAGATATTACTTATTATAATATACTAAAAATACATAAAACAAATCTTCACTAATAAACCTTTGTTTTATGTATTTTACATATTTAAATATACATATATTCATTATAATAATCTTTTTTTAATAAAGTTTCAATTTTATCCATGTATTTTTCACATTTTACAATAGTAAATTTATGAATAAACTTACTTTTAATCTCTAATCCCTCTCTTGGATTATCTTTTAACAATCTATATGTAGTCAATGCCAGCATTTTAGCTATAGCTATATATCATCGATTAATTCAATAATTTTTTCTTGAACTTTATCCATAATAAATTTCTCCTATAAATGCTTTAAATTATATCATCAGTTTTAACAGTGTCCAGTATTATCTCTTTTTTTATTTTTTAGATATTAATATATTATTTGGAAGCCAGTTAAATAAATTAATAGTATTTAATTTATATATTATTATAATAATTCATATAATTCCTATTATATTTCTATAAATCATTGACAGTCAAAATAATACATGTATAATATTAAATAACAAATAAATATTTATTACTCTTATTACGAGTGGTGGAGGGACTGGCCCTATGAAACCCAGCAACCTGATAAACTTTCATTTAGTTTATTGTGGTGCTAAATCCTGCAGGTTTACCTGATAGATAAGATTGTCATTGTTATTTATGTACGCATAAGTCACTTCTTATCTCGAAGTGACTTTTTTTATTACACTTTTAAGCGCGCAATGTAATAAAATTTTAATTTAATTATTAGGAGATGATATTTTATGAATATAGAAACACTTTCAGTACAGGGATCGTCAGGCGGAGATGAAAAGACAGGAGCTATAAGCTTTCCTATTTATCAAACTGCTACATTCAAACATTTAGGACTTAATAAAAGTACCGGTTACGATTATTCTCGTGATACAAATCCAACTAGGGAAGAAGTAGAAAAAACTGTAGCTAAATTAGAAAAAGGTATAGGTGCAATTGGCTTTTCTTCTGGTGTTTCAGCAATTGTCTGTTGCATTCATCTTTTTAAATCTGGTGATCATATAATATTATCTGAAGATTTATATGGTGGAACTTTTAGACTGTTCAATGAAACTTTTAGTGATTTTGGAATAACCTATTCTTTTGTAGATACTACTAATACTTCTAATATAAAAAATGCTTTGAATGAAAATACTAAAGCGATATTTATTGAAACACCATCCAATCCTACTATGAGAGTAACTGATATAAAGGCAGTTGGCAAAATCTCAAAAGATAATAATATACTCTTAATTGTTGATAATACATTTCTAACCCCGTACTATCAAAAACCATTAACACTAGGTGCTGATTTGGTCATACATAGTGGCACAAAATATCTAGGAGGACATCATGATTTATTGGCTGGCTTCATTGTTGGCAATGATAAGAATTTACTTGATAAGCTAAAAAGAACACATATGTCAATTGGAGCAACTCTCTCTCCATTTGACTCCTGGCTACTTCTTAGAGGAATAAAAACCCTTCATATAAGATTAGATAGAGCTCAAGAAAATGCGCTAAAATTAGCAGAATTCCTAAAATCAAATTCTAATGTTAGCAAAGTATTATATGTGGGCTTAAAAGACTTTAATGGATATGATGCTAATCTAAAACAAGCCACTGGTTTTGGTTCTACATTATCATTTAGGATTAAGGACAAGTCATTGGTTCCAAAGATATTAGAGAATGTCAAAATAATTAAGTTTGCTGAAAGTCTTGGAGGTGTAGAAACACTTATAACTTATCCATTTACTCAAACTCATGCAGATATTCCTGAAGATATAAGGCAACGTCTAGGAATAGACGAATATCTACTAAGATTGTCTGTTGGTATTGAGAATGTTAATGATTTAATAGATGATTTACAAAATGCCCTTAATTCATAGAAATAAAACTATATTTTATTTCCTATATATATAAATCTAATATCAGAAAATTATAGTCTATAAAATAAATTACTAATTAAATGAGGTGCTAAAATGAATTTTGGAACAAAATTAATACATGCAAGTGGAGATATAGACAGCGCCACTGGTTCTGTAAGTACTCCAATATATCAAACATCAACATTTCATCAATTTGATATAAATAATTTTGGAAAATATGATTATTCTCGATCTGGAAACCCAACACGTGATATTCTTGAAAATTTAATTTCTGAACTTGAAGGAGGTGTAAGAGGATTTGCTTTTGCTTCAGGAATGGCAGCAATTTGCTCAGTTCTTTCACTTTTTTCTGCTGGAGATCACATTATAATTTGCGGTGATGTATATGGAGGTACATATCGTGCTGCCACTCAATTATTTTCTAGATTTAATATCGAATTTACATTTGTAGATGCATCAAATATAGATGAAATCGCTAATGCATTTAAAGGAAATACTAAGGGCTTATATTTAGAAACGCCATCAAATCCTTTATTAAAAGTTACAGATTTAAGATTTGCTTCTAATATAGCTAAAGCTAATAGATGTATTACAATAGTTGATAATACATTTATGTCTCCTTATCTACAAAGACCTTTAGAACTTGGTGCAGATATAGTAGTTCATAGTGCAACAAAATTTCTAGGCGGACATAGTGATGTTATCTCAGGACTAGTTGTAACAAATAACGATGAACTTGCTAATCAAATATATAAAATACAAAATACTTTCGGTGCTGTCCTTGGACCACAAGACTGCTTCTTGCTAATAAGAGGAATTAAAACATTAAAAGTAAGAATGGATGCACTTCAAAATAACGCCTATAAATTAGCAAAATGGCTTAATGAACAAGATGAAGTCGAAAAAGTATATTATTTAGCTTTAGATTCTGCTGAAGGAAAAGAGCTTCATTTTTCTCAAGCATCTGGCGCTGGCGCCGTTTTGTCATTTAAATTTAAGTCTTTAGAAACAACAACTTATTTTTTAAATCATGTGAAAAATGTAGCCGTAGCTGTAAGTTTAGGTAGTGTTGAAACTATTGTTTCATATCCTGCAAAAATGAGCCATGCTTCAATTCCAGTTGAAAAAAGAAATGATTTAGGTATCACAGATACATTAATAAGAGTATCTGTCGGCCTTGAAGATATTGAAGATTTAATAGCTTCCTTCAAAGAAGCTATTGTTTAGAACATAAATATATTCTGTAGAATCAGAATTTAGTGGATAACAACCGAAATTCAATATATGATAGGCTCGATTGCAGGGAAATTTAAGCTTTTAATTTCTTAATGCAATACTACGCCTATCATATATTGAATTTCTTTGTTTTGCTCTAAAATCATAGATGTCTAACTTTTTTTAGTTATAATTTATGTTTTTAGGAATATTACAAGTCTAAAAATATAGTTTTCAATCACTTGTAATAATTTAGGAAGCTACTTATAAAACACCGGTATCCACCAATAAATAAGCAAAGATCCGAATTGCAGCATAGCTGCTCTTCTTATAAGTGCACATTTGTAAGAATTTAAATTCATATATTTATAAAAATATATCTGGATACTCAGAGTTTATATGGAACAAAGAAATAAAGCATTTATGTTGGCGGTGTCTTGCATTGAAAAATGAAGCTTTAAAATTTTTCATCAATGATTGTTCCAAAATTGTTTGTCTAAAAACTTGCTTTTGGGAGCAAACATTTTTGGGCACAATCATTGATGGTTAAATTTTTAGCTTCATTTTTGTAGCAAGCGAACCAACATAAATGCTTTATTTCGGTTGTTATCCACTAAACTTTGATTCTACGTCCCTTATTTATGTTGTGAATCATCCATATTTATTATTATTTTAATTTTATTTCTTCTCCAAATTTGTATCTATCACTAAATTGAATAAGATCATCTATACCTACTATCATATTCCTATCTTTATCTACATTTGTGAATTCTACCACATATCCATTATCATCATTTTTATCTTTATATATAGTCTTATAGTAATCTTCATCGTAATAGTATTGTTCATTTTCATCATATTTAGGATATATATCCATTGTACTAGCCATTAATAAACTTTTTTCTTTAGAATTCCCTTTACAATATAACTTTACAATATCATTATCTCTTTCAATTTTATATATTTCACCTTTACTCTTATCAGAAAAATCAAATTCCTTCACAAAAGATACACTTTGTTCAGTTGTATAATCTTCTTCATTCACTTCATAACCATCTTTATATTTCTCATCATAAAATTTATTTGATTCATTATAAGTAATATCATTAGAAATAGGAATAATACTGATTGCATCAGTAGTTGTAACTTTATCATAAGTTGCATCTTTTGAATAATACGTTCTATATTCTAAATCATTATCTTCATTATAACTGCCCCAATTTGCACCGCCATAACTGTTTGCTACATATATTTTATCTCCAACTTTTAATAATACTATTGGATCATGAACTTCATTATCAAAATCACTATTTGAGTAATTTTGTGATTTTTGAGTATAGTATATATTAGTTCCCAATATATCACTTTCTACCTTTTTAATATTAACATCCAAATCTTTCACGTAAATTGATACTTCATTTTCTTTTACTTTTGCAAATTCACTTGTGAAATCTACAGGAATATTCATTCCAATATTAACTTTATAGTATGGAACAACTATATCTAATCTATAATCACCATTAGATTTATATTCACTATTGTCTTCACACTCATCTTCAATTTCCACTATCAATGTATTATCGTCAATATTTGATGTACCTTGTCCTCCTCCCCAGCTTTCCTGCATATTATAAATACCTTGAACAAATAATCCATTCTTTTTTTCATCTTGAAGACCTTTACTGCATTCTAATTTTATATTTGCTTTTATTTTATGCTTTGTTGCAACAACATCTAATAGAGTTACTTTAACTCCGTTTTGTTCAACACTCTTATTTATAATTTTCTTGTAGTCTTTAGTACTGTTTTGAGTTATAGCTGTAGAGCTTGTACTTACTTGATCAGCAAATGCTGATGTTGTGAAAACTCCAGTAAGTAACATAAAACTCATTATCCCTGCTACTGGTCCTAATAATTTAACTATTTTTTTCTTCTTCATTATATCCCCATCTTTCTTTTATAAATATAACTGAATACTTTCTTATGATACACTCTACTGTAATATAATAACATATTTTCAATTTAAATAAACTTAATTCATCCTTAAAATATAGCAAAAAATTATAATACTTTAAAAATAAATAAAACCTCTTTCTATTAAATACTTTTCAGATATATTCTTTATAACAACATTTTATGTTTTAAAAAATATCTTTAAGTTAAAATTTCTAAAATACAAAGAAACTAAAAATAAAGTTAATTTAAGTTAACCTTATTTTTAGTTTCCTGGATGATTATTATAATACTTCGATTTCTTTTTCCTTTAGCTTATTATTTATCCATTCTTTAAATAGATTATATACCACTGATATTAATGGAACAGAAATAAGCATTCCGATAACTCCCATTAGTCCACCACCAACTGTTATTGATAATAGAACCCATATGGAAGGTAGCCCCACCGAATTTCCAACAACTTTAGGATATATAAGATTTCCCTCAATCTGTTGTAATACTAGAAATAAAGCTATAAAAATTATTGCTTGCATTGGACTCTGTACAAATATTAAAAATGCTCCTATAATACAGCCTATAAATGCGCCTACAATTGGTATCAGCGCTGTAACGGAAATTAACACTCCTATTAGTAAAGCATAAGGTAATTTTAATACAGACATTGAGATGAAAAACATTATTCCCAAAATTATCGCATCAATACATTGTCCATTTATAAAATTAGAAAATGTTTTATAACTTAATCTACCTATATATAGGACATACTCTGCTTTTTCTTTGCTTAAAAAAGCATATAGTACTTTTTTAAATTGTCTAGCTAAAGCCTCACGCTGTAACAAAATATAGCATGCGAAAATTATTGAAATTATAAAATTCACTACTACTCCTACAATTGATACTGAAGAGGATAGTAATGTAAGAGCCCCACTTTTAAAAAATATCAACCCACCATTCATAATACTCTTTATATCTATTTCTGCACTTTCAATAAATTTAATAAAACTTTTATTATTTTCAAATAACTCCATTAACCATACTTTAACTTCTGGTATAGCTTTTTCAATACTATCACCCAAGTCCACTAACATATTAATAAGATCAGGTAAAACAATTGATAAAGCAATATATAGTATAGCTATTACAAAAAATATTGAAATTATCAAACTTACTGGTCTAATGATTTTATATAATCTTTTATTAGTTTTAACAACATTAATTTTAATAATATTTCTTTCAATCATATTCATTGGTATATTTAATATAAAGGCAATAGCACAACCTAATAAAAATGGAAGAAATATATTTAGAATTGTAGTTAAAATATTTAATATATTACTTATATTTTGTGATATAGTATATAATACTACAGCAAAAAATATCACTAAAACTATCTTTTTAATACCAGTACTTTCTTCTTTCATATCTTTATAACCCCCATATATAGAAATCTATTTTCTATATTGTATTTAATATATTAATTTTATATTATGCTCCATCAAATAACAGAAAAAGCAATTAATATTACATATATTTATAGTAACTAAAAAATCTACAAAATGATTTACATGTTGATTTTGATTTCTTCATATTATATCTTCTCCTCTATTAATTGTCAAAGAGTAATTTCTTTAATATATTACAATTGTCCAATAGCTCTTAAAAAACTCTAGAAAACACAAAAAGCTCAGCATAAAACTCTCTTTTAATGCTAAGCTTTTCTTAATCTTACTTATGAATTCCAATATCAGTTCTGCAGTATGAATCCTTAAAGTTAACATATTTGATGTTTTCATAAGCTTCTTTTCTAGCTTCCTGAACATTGCTTCCACAACCGATAACTGATAATACTCTACCACCATTAGTTTTTAAAACATCATCTTCAAGCTTTGCTCCAGCTAAGAATACCTTGTCTTTTACTTTTTCATCTATAGTAATCTCATATCCTTTAGTAAAGTTTCCTGGATATCCCTTAGATGCTAAAACAACATTTATACATACTCCATCTTTCCACTTAACTGTAGTTTTATCTAATTCTTCTCTAAGTGCAGCTTCAATTAATTCAACTAAATCACTTTCCATTAAATAAAGTACTGATTGAGTTTCTGGATCGCCCATTCTTACATTATATTCAAGAAGATAGACACCCTTTTTAGTGATCATTATTCCAAAGAAGATAATTCCTTTAAAATCAAATTCTTCTTCTCTTATTCCTACTAATGTGCTTGCCATTATGTTTTCTTCAAAATCTTTCATAACTTCTTCTGTAACATATGGATTAGGAGCCATAACCCCCATGCCTCCAGTGTTAGGTCCTTTACCACCATCAAAGATCTGTTTATGATCCTTTCCTGATAAGAATGGAATTATTGTCTTTCCGTCAGTTATTGAAAGAATAGATGCTTCGATTCCTTCTAAAAATTCTTCAATTACAATTGTTTTACCTGCATCTCCAAAAGTATCATCAACCATACAAGTATTAACTGCTTCTATAGCTTCTTCTTTATTTGCGCAAATTATAACGCCTTTTCCTGCTGCAAGTCCATCAGCTTTTACTACTGTTGGATATGAACATGTTTCTAAATACTTTAATGCATCATCAACATTTGTAAATGTAGCATATTCAGCAGTTTTAACATTATATTTCTTCATGAAATCTTTTGAAAAACTCTTACTTCCTTCAAGCATCGCACCATTTTGAGCTGGCCCAAATATTTTTAAACCTGCTTTTTTAAATTCATTAACAATTCCCTTAGTTAATGGATCTTCTGGTCCAACAACTGTTAAATCAATATTTTCTTTAATAGCAAAATTTATCAAATCTTTTATTTCAGTTATATTTACGTTTTCACATTTATTTTCAATTGCAGTTCCACCATTACCTGGTGCTACAAATATTTTTTCAACCTTTGAACTTTGTGCCATTTTCCAAGCTAATGCGTGTTCTCTCCCGCCACTACCTATTAAAAGAAGTTTCATAATATAATATACCTCCTAAATTAAATTATGCCCCTGAGGAAAAAAGCCCCAGAGGTATTTTATATTTGTAGAATGAATTGTGAACTAAAATTAATTTTAATGTTTAAAGTGTCTAAGTCCAGAGAATACCATTGCTATTCCATATTTATTACAAACATCAATAGATTCTTGGTCTCTTATAGATCCACCTGGTTGAATTATTGCTTTAATGCCTGCTTTAGCAGCTAATTCTGCAACATCTCCAAATGGGAAGAATGCATCTGATGCAAGCACTGTTGCACCTTTACCTCTTTTTAACGCATCTTCAGTTGGCCATACTCTATTTACTTGGCCTCCGCCAATTCCTACTGCTACTCCATTATTTACTGTAACAATAGCATTCGATTTAACATATTTAACAACCTTCATACCAAAAAGTAAATCTTTCATCTCTTCATCTGTAGGTGCTTTTTCAGTTACTACTTTTATCTCATCAATAAGTTTCTTATCTTCCTCTTGAACAAGCATTGCTCCATCAACAGTTACCATATATTTATCAGCTTTTGGAGTATTATGGAATTTAAGAACTCTCAAGTTCTTTTTAGTCTTTAATACTTCTAATGCATCATCATCATAATCTGGTGCTGCAATAACTTCTAAGAATATCTTAACCATTTCTTCAGCTGTAGCTTTATCAACTTTTCTATTAAATCCGATTATTCCACCAAAAATTGATGTTGGATCTACTTCATAAGCTTTCATATAAGCTTCATAAGCACTTTCTCCTGTTGCGACTCCACATGGTGTGTTATGTTTTAATGCACAGCAAGCTGGCTCATCAAACTCATTAGCGCATTTCCAAGCTATATCTACATCCTTAAAATTGTTGTATGATAATTCCTTACCATTTAATGTTTCAAATGTATTCATAGCTCCATCAAGCATTGTTGATGAGTAAACTGCTGCACTTTGATGAGAATTTTCACCATATCTTAAGCTTTGCATCTTTTTATATGATACTGAAAGATACTCTGGATATTCTTCTTCACCTTCAAGCATAAAGTTTGCAATAGCTGCATCATATGCACTCATAAGATTGAATACTTTACCTGCAAGTATCTTTTTAGTTTTAAGACTTGCTTCACCATTTGATTCTATTTCTTCCATAATTACTTTATAATCTTCTTTATTAGAAATAACAACAACATCTTGAAAATTCTTAGCTGCTGCTCTTAGCATTGTTGGTCCACCAATGTCTATAAATTCAACTTTTTCTTCGAATGTTAAATCTTCTTTCACCTTTTCAAAGAATGGATAAAGATTAACAACAACATAATCTATTGTCTGAATATCTCTAGATTTTAATGTATCCATATGCTCTTTATTATCTCTTATAGCTAAGATTCCAGCATGAACTAGTGGATGTAGTGTTTTAACTCTTCCATCAAGCATTTCAGGGAAGTTAGTCACCTCATTTATTTCTATTACATCTATTCCATTTTCTTTTAAGTATCTATAAGTTCCACCTGTTGATACTATTTCAACATCCTTTGAAACTAAAAATTTAGCAAAATCTAAAACACCATCTTTATCAAATACACTTATTAAAGCTCTCTTTTTCACGAAAAGACCTCCATTTACTTTTAATCATTTATTTTTACTTTATTGTTCACAAATTCTACTTTACCTTCACTTATTAATTTAATTGCTTTAGGAAGTAGAATATGTTCTTTTTCAAGAATTCTCTTTTGAAGAGTTTCCGCATTATCTTCAAAATATACTGGAACGGCTTCTTGAAGAAGTATTGCTCCACCATCTACTTTAGAATTTACATAATGTACTGTACAGCCTGAATATTTAACTCCATATTCAATTGCTGCTTCATGTACTTTAAGCCCATACATTCCAGGTCCACAAAATGATGGAATAAGTGATGGATGAATATTTATAATTCTATTTTCAAATTCATCTAATATTTTTCCATCTAATATAGATAAAAATCCTGCAAGAACTATTAAATCCACTTTATCTTTTACAAGCTCTAATATCTTATCACTAGATTCTTCTTTATATTCTTTTCTAGTTACAACATGAGTTTCTATTCCATGCTTTTTAGCTCTTTCAATTGCATATATGTTGTCCTTGCTTGCTATAAGCATTTCAATTTTTATGTTTAATTCTTTGTTTTCTACAGCATCAATTATAGACTGGAAGTCTGTACCTCCACCTGAAGCTAAAACTGCTATTTTAAACAAATACCTTCACCTCCAGATGTTACATAACCTATTTCATAAGCTTTTTCTCCCATTTCCTCTAAAGCTTTTAATATAGGTGCAACATCTTCTGCATCAACAGCAAGCACAAATCCTATTCCCATATTGAAAGTGTTATACATATGTTCTTTATCCACACCCTTTTCAATAATCTTTTCAAAGATAGTTGGAAGCGGATATGAATCTTTATTTATCACTGCTGTAAGCTCTCTACCATTAAACATTCTTGGAACATTTTCTATAAAGCCTCCGCCAGTAACATGTGCCATTCCTCTAATATCATACTTTTCTAATAATTTAAGAACTGGTTTAACGTATATTTTAGTTGGAGTAAGTAAGGTTTTCCAAACTGGTTCTCCATTAAAATCTTCATTTAAATCTGTAAATATTTTTCTAACTAATGAATATCCATTAGAATGAATTCCAGAAGAAGCAATACCTATAAGTTTATCTCCTTCTTTAATCTTGCTACCATTTATTATCTTATCCTTATCAGCTATACCTACTGCAAAGCCTGCCATATCATATTCGCCTTCATCATAAAATCCTGGCATTTCTGCTGTTTCTCCACCTATTAATGCACAATCAGAATCTAAGCATCCATCAGCTATTCCTTTAACTAAATCTGAAGAAACTTCAGCTTCAAGCTTTCCACATGCAATATAATCAAGGAAAAATAATGGTTTAGCACCATGGCATAAAATATCATTTACGCACATAGCAACACAATCAATTCCAACTGTATCATACTTTTTATTCTTAAATGCTATTTCAAGTTTAGTTCCAACACCATCTGTACCAGAAACAAGTACTGGTTTTTCGTATCCTGATGGAAGTTCAACCATTCCTGCAAAGCTTCCAAGTCCATTTAAAACATACTCGCTCATTGTTTTAGCAGCATATTCTTTTATAAGTTTAACACTTCTGTATCCTTCTTCTATATTAACTCCTGCTTCTTTATAAGTAATCATTAATAAACACTCCTTTTGGCGGTTTTCAGTTAACAGTTTCCAGTTGGCAATTTAACTCTTTTAACTGTCAACTGATTAGCTGTCAATTTTCAACTAAATATTATTCAGCTTCTACTGGTGCTGCTACTGGATAAATTCCATTAAAGCATCCCATACAAAATCCTTCTTTACCCCTACAACTTATTCTTACGCCTTCTTCACTTAAATAACCTAAATAATCGGCACCTATAATATCTCGTATTTCTTCTACACTATTATTTGCTGCAATAAGTTCACTTCTATATGGTGTATCTATTCCAAAATAGCATGGATATTTAACTCCTGGTGAAGCAATTAAAAAGTTAATTTCTCTAACTCCAGCACGTCTAAGTGAATCTATTAAATGTTTTGAAGTCGTTCCTCTTACAATAGAATCATCAATTAAAATAACGCTTTTCCCTTCTAGATTAACTTTTAATGGATTTAATTTAACTGCTACTGCTCTTTCTCTTATTTCTTGAGACGGAGAAATAAATGTTCTTCCAACATATCTGTTTTTAATAAATCCAGTATCATAAGGAATTCCTGAAGCCTTTGCATATCCAATTGCTGCAGGTATACCAGAATCCGGAACAGCTATAACTACATCTGCCTTTATAGGATGTTCTTTAAATAATTGCTCTCCTGCTCGTACTCTTGAAGTATGAACATCTAGTCCATCAATTGTTGAATCTGGCCTTGCAAAATAAATATATTCAAATGCACAAGTTTGGCATTGAGTATTTTCCGAATATCTATATGAATGTATTCCATTTTCATCTATAATAACAATTTCCCCTGGTTCTATATCACGCACAAGTTCAGCGCCTATTGCATCTAAAGCACAACTTTCTGATGTTAATATATATCCCTCATCGATCTTTCCTAGTGAAAGTGGTCTTATTCCATGAGGATCTCTTGCCCCTATTAATTTATCTTGTGACATTATTGTTAATGCAAATGAACCTCTTATAGCTGACATTGCATCAACAACAGCCTTTGCTAAACCTTTTTTAGCACTTCTTGCTATAAGACATGCTATTACTTCTGAATCACTTGATGTATGAAATATTTGACCTGCATCTTCAAGTAATTCTTTTATTACATCATCATTAACTAAATTCCCGTTGTGAGCCATAGCTATTGAACCAATTTTAGATGTAGTAACTATTGGCTGAGCATTTTCAATTCCTTTCCCTCCAGCAGTTGAATACCTAACATGGCCTACAGCAATATGTCCTTTTAGTCTTTCTAAATCTTCCTGCGTAAAAGCATCAGTAAGTAACCCTAAACCTTTATGGACTTCAATTTTTTCTCCATCTGCTACTGCAATCCCTGCACTTTCCTGCCCTCTATGTTGAAGAGCATAAAGTCCATAGTAAGTCATTGAGGCTACATCCATAGGTTGTGTACAATATACACCAAAAACACCACATTCATCTTTAAATTTATCCAAGTTTGGATCCATAATTAATTCAAAATCTGAATTTGTCATGTATTTAATCCTTTCACTTAAAAATATTTTAATAATTTTGAAATTCAATGCTCAATTAGTTATTGTAATTGAGCATTTCTTTATTATGATTTTATAATATTATTTTGAAATTCTCTTTAATATTTCAATATATGCATCTTCAACATTTCCAAGATCTCTTCTGAATCTATCTTTATCTAGCTTTTCTCCTGTTGTAGCATCCCAGAATCTACAAGTATCAGGTGAAATTTCATCAGCTAGAACTATTTCCCCATCTGCAGTTTTACCAAATTCAATCTTGAAATCAATTAAGTTTATGTTTTCTTTTGCAAAAGCATCTTTTAATATGTTATTTATTTTACCAGTTATTTCTAAAATAGTATCAATTTCTTCAAAAGTTGCTGCTCCAATTGCTACTGCATGATAGCTGTTTATTAATGGATCGCCTAGTTCATCATCTTTATAAGAAAATTCGAATACTGTAGTCTTAAGAGCTGTTCCCTCTTCAAGACCTAATCTCTTAGCCATACTTCCTGCTGCTACATTTCTTACGATTACTTCAAGAGGAATAATTTCAACCTTTTTACATAATTGTTCTCTATCATTTAATTTTTTAATAAAGTGAGTCTTTATTCCTTGTGCTTCTAATTGTTCAAATAGTATTGAAGTTATATTGTTATTCATAACTCCTTTATCGTGTATTTGACCTTTCTTTTCTCCATTAAAAGCTGTTGCATCATCTTTATAATAAACTATTACTTCATCTTCCTTGTTAGTTCTATATATTTGTTTTGCTTTTCCTTCATATAACATTTCTAATTTTTCCATTATAATTCCACTCCTTCAGCATTATCTTCAATAAATTTCTTTTTCATATTTGTTCTATATTCTTTAAGCTTAGCTTTTAAGTCCTCATTATTTACTGATAACATTTGTACAGCAAGCATTCCTGCATTATAGCTGTTATTTATTCCAACTGTTGCAACTGGAATTGACTTTGGCATCTGCACTATAGAGTAAAGTGCATCTAATCCTTCAAGAGCTGCTTTAACTGGAACTCCTATTACAGGTAATACAGTTTTTGATGCTATAACACCTGGTAAATGTGCTGCAAGTCCAGCACCAGCAATTATAACCTTACATCCTTCTTTTTCGATTTCTTCTAAAGTTTCTTCTAATTTTTCTGGTACTCTATGAGCTGATAAAACAAATGCCTTATAATTTATTCCAAACTCTTTTAATGCATTTGCAGCTCCTCTCATAACTTCTGTATCAGATTTGCTTCCAAAAAATATTGCTACTTCCATTTTTGAAAAGCTCCTTCCTTAATTATATATTTTTACCTCAATCCCTCATAAAATAAGCATATTCTTAAATTCTTAAATTCTTAAATTCTTAAATTCTTAAATTCTTAAATTCTTAAATTCTGGCGATTTTTTCATTCTTCAAATATTTATTCAAGCATTTTTACTTTTTATATTAAAAATGTTTTGTTTCTATTAAAATATAACCTCAAAAAACTCATATTACTTATAGAAAATCTATAATCTCTTCCTTAATTAACCACCTGTATCTAGATGTTCACTTTCAACTATTTAAAGTATTTAACCCCAGATTCAAATATCTTTTGATCGTAATTTCCTGGAATATTCTTAAAGATATTTTCACCGCTTCTTTCTGAGTGAGCCATCTTTCCTAATACTCTTCCATCCGGACTTGTTATACCTTCAATTCCATACATTGATCCATTTGGATTATATGGCATATTTAATGATACATTTCCTTCTAAATCAACATATTGTGTTGCAACTTGACCATTATCAATTAATTCTTTAATCAAACTTTCTGGTGCAACAAATCTTCCTTCACCATGAGAAATTGCAACTGAATGTATATCTCCCACATTTGCTTCACTAAACCATGGTGATTTATTTGATGTAACTCTAGTTCTTATTATTGAACTCATATGTCTATTAATATTATTGTAAGTTAATGTTGCCATATCTTCTTTAATATCAACAATTTCTCCATATGGTACAAGTCCTAATTTAATTAATGCTTGGAAGCCGTTACAAATACCAAGAGCTAAACCATCTCTATTTTTAAGAAGTTCCATTACAGCATTAGCTATCTTTTCATTTCTTAATGCATTTGCAATAAACTTACCTGAACCATCTGGCTCATCACCTGCTGAGAATCCACCAGGAATCATAAGTATTTGAGCTGTTGATATTTCATTAGCTAGTCTATCTATAGAATCAACTAATGCTTCCTTAGTAATATTTCTAAATACTACTTGTGTAACATCTGCTCCTACTTTTCTAAATGCTCTTTCGCAATCATATTCACAGTTGTTTCCTGGGAATACTGGAATGACAACCTTTGGTTTTGCTACTTTTATTACTGGAAATGCATAAGATTTAACTTCATATAATGGAGTGTCAATCTTTTCTTCAACATCTTCTGTTTTAATTGGAAATACTTTGCTTAATTTTTTCTCATAAGTTTCTTCTAAATATGCAATATCTAGATTCAAGTCATATTCTTTACTTATAATTGATGCTTTTTCTATTGTCTTACCAATAGTCTTATATAAACATTCTTTAAATTCTTCTTCTATATTTACATCTTCACAAACTTCTAATACTGCACTACCATAGTTAAATCCAAATAACTCTTCTTTAGTTAAATTCTCAATTTCTGCACCTATTCTATTTCCAAGTGCCATTTTAGTTATTACTTCAGATACTCCGCCAAACTTAATTGAAGAAGCTGAAATAACTTTACCCTCTTGAATTAATTTATATAAAACATCTAAGTTATTCTTAAATTTATCCATACTTATAGTTCCATCTTCAAGCTTTTCTGCTAAAAGTAAAACTAACTTTGAATCTACCTTTTTAAACTCTGGTGAGATAATTTTATCTGCCTTTTCAACTCCCACTGCAAATGATACTAATGTTGGAGGTACATCTAAATCACCAAAACTTCCAGACATTGAATCTTTACCACCTATTGCTGCAATTTCAAGTGCCATTTGTGCTTTATAGGCTCCTAGAAGTGCTGCAAATGGTTTTCCCCATCTTGACGGATCTTTTCCAAGTCTTTCAAAATATTCTTGGAATGTAAGATGAGAAGTTCTGAAGTTTCCTCCCATACATGCAAGCTTTGTAACACTTTCAACTACTGAATAATATGCCATATGATATGGACTCCAAGTTCCAAGTTCTGGATTAATTCCAAAAGTCATAAGTGTTGCATCTTTACTTTCACCATTTGGTACTGGAATTTTAGCTGCCATACCTTCTGTTGGCGTTTTTGCATACTTACCACCAAATGGCATAAGTACTGTTCCTCCACCAATTGTTGAATCAAATCTTTCACTTAATCCCTGCTCAGATGCTACATTTAATTTCTTTAAGTTGTTTATCCATTCTTCTTTAACATCTTCAACTTTAACAGCATATGGATAAGCATCTGGAGCTTTAACAACTACTTCTGTTCTTTGAGTTGCTCCATTTGTATCTAAGAAAGTTCTCTTTAAATCAACAATAGTTTTTCCTCTCCAAACCATTCTTAATCTATCAGTATCTGTAACATGAGCAACTATAACAGCTTCTAGGTTTTCTTCATTAGAGAGTCTTATAAATTCTTCTGCATTTTCCTTAGTTACTACGACTGCCATTCTTTCTTGTGATTCTGAAACTGCAAGTTCAGTACCATCTAATCCCTCATATTTCTTTGGTACTTTATCTAAATCTATATCAAGACCTCTACAAAGTTCTCCAATTGCAACTGAAACTCCACCAGCACCAAAGTCATTACATCTTTTAATCATTTTTGCCGCAGAAGGATTTCTAAATAACCTTTGAATCTTTCTTTCTGTTGGTGCATTTCCTTTTTGAACTTCTGCTCCACATTCATTTATAGAATCAACAGTATGCTCTTTAGATGAGCCTGTAGCTCCTCCTACACCATCTCTACCTGTTCTTCCACCAAGTAATATTATTATGTCTCCAAGTGCTGGTTCTTCACGAACTACATTTTCTTTAGGTGCTGCTGCAATAACAGCTCCTACTTCCATTCTCTTTGCAACATAATTAGGATGATATACTTCTCTTACTTCACCAGTTGCAAGTCCAATCTGATTACCATATGAACTATATCCATGGGCAGATCCAAGAGTTATCTTTCTTTGAGGAAGTTTTCCTTCTAATGTATCTTCAACTGGAACTGTTGGATCTGCTGCTCCTGTAACTCTCATTGCTTGATATACATAAGTTCTACCTGATAATGGATCTCTTATTGCTCCGCCTAAACATGTTGCTGCACCACCAAATGGTTCAATTTCAGTTGGGTGATTATGAGTTTCGTTTTTGAACATTACTAAATAATCTTCTAAGCCATTATTAGTTTCAATTTTTACATTTATTGAACATGCATTTATTTCTTCTGATATATCTAAATCATTAAGCTTTCCTCTTTTTTTAAGTTCTTTCATTGCAATTACTGCAATATCCATAAGAGTTTTGCTTCTTTCATTATTTCCATAAACATAGTCTCTTGATTTTAAATACTCTGTATAGCTTGTCTTTATTGGCTCTGTGTATTTTCCTTCTTCTATATGTATATTTTCTAATACTGTAGAGAAAGTTGTATGTCTACAGTGATCTGACCAATAAGTATCTATTACCTTAATTTCAGTTATACTAGGTTCTCTATTTTCATTTTTAAAATAATTTTGAATCATTACTAGATCATCTATGCTCATTGCAAGTCCTAGCTCACCGTGAAATTTTTTTAGTTCTTCAATTGTTTTTTGGGTAAATCCATTTAAGATTTCAACGTCATTAGGTATGTTTGAGATTGCTGCTAAATCTTTGTTGTCTATATCCACTTCTCTAGAATCGACTGGATTGATGTAGTATTTCTTAATTTTTTCTACATCATTTTTTGAAAGGTTTCCTTTTAATATAACTACTTTAGCTGACTTTATTTCTACCTTGTCTTCTGCTGTTAAAAGAGCTAAACATTCAGAAGCCGAATCTGCTCTTTGATCGTATTGCCCTGGTAAAAATTCTACTCCAAAAGCTATTTCTCCTTCACTAATTGGTAACTTATCTTCATAAATCTTGTCTACTGTAAGTTCAGCAAAGATTGTATGTAACGATTTATTATAGTACTCTTCAGATATATCTGAAATAAGGTACTTATTAATAATTCTTACATCTTCAAGATTTGTTAATCCTAAATTCTCTTTAAAATCTCTTAACAAACTTTGAGCTTCTACATTAAACCCTTGTTTCTTTTCCACAAATATGCTTCTAATATTTGACATCTTAATTCCTCCAAAATATTATGAGATTTAGCTTATTATCACATCATTGTAATATGCGAATATTATTCTGTCCTTTTTTCTTAATTTTCGTATCAACAATTTAAGATTATCATTTAAGACGTACGATGTCAACTTGAAATATGATAAATTTTCTTTAAATTTAAGAAAAATCCGAATTATAGCTTTTTGTTTTTTTGCTATAATTCGGATTAATTGTTTTTTTAACCATAAAATCTACTTTAAACTAAATGATATCATTTTGCGCTTGTATTTATATACTCAGCCTTCAGTTTAGAATAAACTATTTTTTGACTACTATAAAGGCTATAATATCCAGATAACATATAACTTACTCCACAAGCAATTGAAAATAATATTACTCCATCAGCCCCAAAAAGTTCAATACTTAATATTATAGAACTTATAAGTGTATTAACAACTCCACAAAATAACGCAATAAGCCCTATAGCAGCTCCAAACCCAGGATCAATACCTAAAAATTTAGCTGCTACACATCCAAAAGTAGAACCTATAAAAAATGTTGGAACAATTTCTCCGCCTTTATACCCAACACTAATTGTTATAGCTGTAAAAATTATTTTTAAAAAGAACGCCTCATACTTTGCTTCACCATTAATAGCTTTAGATATAATATTCATTCCAGCGCCATTATAATCTGTGTTTCTAAGCATCATTGTAAGTATTACTATAACCAAGCCACCTAAAGCTATCCGTAAATATTCATTTTTTATATACTTTTTTACAAACCTACTTGTCTTGTGAAGTGATTCACAAAAAACTATACTAACTATAGCACACAACGCTCCTAATACAGTGACTTTAATTACACTACTAGCAGAAATTGCAGGTATTATCTTTAAATTAAAGTAAACAGGTTCTAATCCAAAAAGTAAGGATATTTTATATGCAACTATTGAAGATACAATACATGGTATAAAGCTTGAATAATAAATTATTCCTACACTTATTACCTCCATTGCAAAAAATGTAGCTGTTAAAGGTGTCCCAAACAATGCTGCAAATACTCCGCTCATCCCACACAATGTAATTGCATGCATATCTTTTTCATCCAGCTTTAGCATATTTCCAATTTGTGACCCTATACTTCCGCCTAATTGAAGTGCAGCTCCTTCTCTACCTGCTGAACCACCAAAAAGATGAGTTATTACTGTGCTTACAAAAATAAGAGGTGCCATAGCAATTGGAACTTTTCCATCTGTACGAATTGAGTCTATTATTAAATTTGTTCCTATATTACTATCTAATTTAAATAGCTTGTACAAATATACTATAATAAGCCCTCCAAATGGTAAGGCAAATATAATCCATTCATTTGCTATTCTGATTTCTGTCACATATTCTACGCTTTTATGAAAAAAACTACCTACAATTCCTCCACAAGTTCCTGTTGCCACAGCAATAGCAACCCATTTTATAAAAGTAATTAAATAGCTTTTAATATATTTTAACTTTTGAATTATTTCTTCCATAGATATCCCTCAATTGACTAATTAAATGGTTGATTACAACATTTTAATTTTATCACTAGTTTTATATAATAAAAAGGTCATAAGATAAAAATCTTATGACCTGAAATTCACTATCTGTCAAAGTTTCTGTTGTTTCTTTGAGCTTTTCTTGCTTTTCTGCATTCTGGGCATCTAACTGGATCGTTATCGAATCCTTTTTCCTTGAAGAATTCTTGTTCACCTACTGTGAATATAAATTCCTTACCACAATCTTTGCATACTAAAGTCTTATCTTCCATTATAAAAAATCCTCCTTGTTTCAAAGATTATAACCTGATACTATGAGCAATCTCTGAACCAGAGGCGTAAGTAGTACTGATTAAATCTTGAATTATATTACGTTTTCATTATACTATACTAAAAAATATTTTTCAACAAATTTATTACAATTAATCCTCAAATATTAAACCTTCTTTAAGTTTTCCATTATCCATAGAAACTATCCTATCTGACACTTTTTTGGCAAATTCCATATCGTGAGTTATTATCATCATACTCATTCCATTAGTGCCTAAATTTCTTATAAGATTTGCCACTTCTCCTGTGAGTCCAGGATCAAGTGCTGATGTAGGCTCATCAAAACACATTATCTTAGGTTCTAACATAAGAGCTCTTCCAATTGCCACTCTTTGTTTTTGCCCCCCTGACAATTCGAATGGATAATTATTTTTTTTATCTAACAGCCCTAAAAATTTAAGTGTTTCTTCTGCTTTTTTAACTGCTTTTAACTTTTCAACACCAAAAACTCTTTGTGGTGCTTCAATAAGATTTTCCAAAACGCTCATATGAGGAAATAAATTAAATGTCTGAAAAACAAGGCCAATATCTTTTCTTATATCTTTTAGTTCTTTCTTAGATACATATTCTCCATCTTTGCATAATACTTTTCCGTTAATCTCAATAGTACCTTCATCACAGAATTCAAGTGCATTTACACATCTTAATAGTGTAGTTTTTCCTCCACCAGATTCACCAACTATAACAAGTATTTCTCCGCTTTTTATTTCAAGATCAATACCTTTCAAAACTTCCACATTCCCAAATGTTTTTCTAACATTACTTATTTTAAGCATTTTCTTCTTCCTTTCCTATTTATAGTAGTCATATCTTTGTTCTACTTTTTTAAGAATAAAGCTTACAACTGCTATAACTATTAGATATGCTATTCCAACTACTAAAAATGGAATTAATGAAACATCACGATTAGCTGCTGTCTTTGCTATTTTTAGCATCTCTTCTAGTCCTAAAACATATATCAACGATGTATCCTTCACTAAAGTTGTTATTTCATTTGTAATTGGAGAAATAACTCTTTTAAATGCCTGTGGTAATGTTATTCTGAAAAATATATCTTTTGTACTTAATCCTAATACCTGTGCACCTTCAATCTGACCTTTATCTATTGATATTATTCCTCCTCTAAATATCTCACCAAAATATGCTCCATAGTTAAGTGTAAAAGCTAAAATACCTGCTGGGAACCTTTCAAACTTGATTCCTATTATAGATAATCCAAAGTATATAAAAATTATTTGCAGCAAAAGAGGAGTTCCTCTCATTACAAGAACATATGCACCACTTATATTCTTTAAAACTAATGACTTCGAAGTTCTCATAAGTGCAATTAATATTCCAAGTGGAATAGATAAAATTAATGTGAGTCCAAAAACTTCTAATGTAACTTTAAGACCTTCTAATACTTGTGGTATTAATTCAAATATATATTCCAATGTCTAACCCCTCCTAATATTTATCTTCATGCTACAAAATATAATACCAATTTATTATTTAACAACAATATCTTCACCGAACCATTTTTTTGATATTCCTCCAGCTGTTCCGTCTGCTACAACTTCATCTAAAGCCTTATTAAATGCATCAACAAATTCTGTATCGCCTTTTCTTATTCCAACTCCGTATTGTTCATCACCAAAGTTTTCATCTAATATTTTATATTTTTCAGAACCTCTTGCTTCAATATAATATCTAGCTAATATTTCATCAACAACAATTGCATCCAATCTTCCTGCTTCCAAATCCATCAATGCATCATTATTATTCTCAAATGTTACAAGATCTCCACCATCAAATTTTTCAATTATATTGCTTTCATCAGCTTTAACAGCATCAACAGCTGTTGATTGATTTTGTGCGCCAACTTTTTTCCCTTCTAAATCTGCCTTTTTATTTATACTAGAATCGGCTAAAGTTACAATAATTTGCTTATTATCTAAGTATGGTTTTGAAAAGTCAACTTTTTCTTTTCTTTCATCACTAATTGAATAACCATTCCAAATCAAATCTATATTACCACTATTAAGTTCAGTTTCTTTCATGCTCCAGTCAATTGCTTGAAACTTATATTCTTTACCAAGCTTTTCGCAAACTGCTTTCGCAAGTTCTACATCAAATCCTACTAATTCTCCATTCTCATCTTTAAATCCCATTGGGACAAATGTATCATCTAATCCAATAACTAATTCTTTCTTTTCTAGAGTTCCTTTTGCTTCTGTTTCTTTTCCACTACTTTCACTTGAAGCTTGACTATTGCTTCCCCCACACGCAATTAAACTTGTCCCCAAAACTCCTATAATTCCTAACGTAGCTATCTTTTTTATTAACTTCTTAGCATTCATAATATTTACCTCCTAAAATTAAAACATTCTTAAATAGAATCTATAATCACTGCTTTTCTCTTTCATTACTTTAACACACTAAAGTAAAACAGTCAAGCATTTTTACTATTTATATTAACAACATCTTCAATTAAATAAATCTTTCAAATTATTTTTATACAATTTAATTATTAATCACTATTTATACTTTGAATAATGATATTTTTTAAGTTTGTTTCTTTCAATATATTTTACTAAAAAATAGCACCCCAAATCATAATGATTCGAGGTGCTATTTATACCTATTCTGATTTTTCTGACTTTAATGTATCCTTTAATGTATCTGCAATTGCAGCTATATTTCCAAGTGATGATAAAGTTTCATTTGGAAGAATAAGCTTATTAGCTGGATTTAATGCCATTTCCTTAAGAGCTTCCACCTGCTTTAATGCTATAACTCTCTCATCTGTTCCAGAATCAATAATTGCCTTGTTTACTTTTCTAATTGCTTCTGCTTCTGCAATAGATATTTGTTCAATCGCCTTTGCCTTACCTTCAGCTTCTAATAATTGTGATTCTTTTAAACCTTCTGCTCTTCTTATATTAGCTTGCTTTTCAGCTTCAGCTCTTAAAATTTGTGATTGTTTTTCCCCTTCAGCTTTTTCAATTTGAGATTGTCTTTGTCCTTCTGCTTGAAGAATCATAGCTCTTTTATCTCTTTCTGCTTTCATTTGTTTTTCCATAGCTTCTTGAATTTCTTGTGGTGGAACTATATTTTTTATTTCTACTGATAATATCTTTATTCCGTAAGCATCTGTGACTTCATCAATAATATTTAATAAGTCTGAATTGATTTTATCTCTACCTGATAAAACTTAATCTAAGCTCATATTACCGATTAAATTTCTTATATTAGTTGTAGCAGAATATACAATACCTGATTTATAATCTTCTATATTATATACAGCATCTCTAGCATTTAATAATTTAAAAAATATAACATTATCAACAGATATTCTAACATTATCTTTAGTAATAACTGATTGTGGTGGTACATCTAATATTTGTTGTTTTGTTGAAACTTTTCTTCTAACAAAATCTACGAATGGAATTATAACATGCCATCCTGGTTCTAATATTCTATCAAATTGACCAAACCTTTCTACAACACATAAGTACCCTGTGTTAACAATTTTAATTGAGGATACTATTACTATTAATAAAAGTAATAGTATAATTCCAAAAATTATCATTAATAACATAAAATAAGCCTCCTAAATTCTTTTTATTTTTAATTTTATTCCATCAATACCTGTTATCTCAAATTTTTCGTTTTTAGTAATCTTTTCACCTTCATTTACAGCGGTCCAATACTCTCCTCCAACCTTAATTTGAGCTTTAGTTTCTATGTCTTTTTCAGCTATAAGAATCTTTCCTATATATGTTTCTTCCATTAATGGTATTCTTTTATGCATCATTTTATACTTTTTCTTTAACCACGGATATCCAAAAATCATAGCTATCAAACTTATAATAGAAAAAACTATTATTTGATATAAAAACGGAACTCCAAGCCCCGCGCATATAGCGGCTACTATTGATCCAATCGAAAATAGCACAAAGAAAAAATTACTAGTTAAAACATCAATTGCTCCTGCTACTATTGCTATAATCAACCAAACTATTACCCATCCCATTTATATCCCTCCTTTATACTATATATTATATCAATCTTTCCATTCTTAGTATACTTTTCAAAGTCTGCTTTAAGATTTTTTTAATGTTCAATATTAAAGAAGTACTTTCTTTATATTCTCATTATACAGTATCATCACTTTCTTTTCAAGTTATTTATTATTGTTTTATAATGTATTTAATACTATTTATTTAGTTCTATTCATTTTTAAATTAATATATTTCATGAGAGGTTTTCCATTATTGCCATAAGCACTATTAGAGTTTAAAAT
>OCAO01000218.1_pt1 | contig 33549 bp, 26 predicted proteins | sample 1477151 | NCBI WGS metagenome assembly OCAO01 (sample SAMEA2580298, study PRJEB22360) | human gut metagenome | biome: human gut; feature: human-associated habitat; material: faeces | place: Denmark | collected 2008/2010 | reverse complement strand
TTCCCTTCCGCTCCTACCGGTTCCCCACTGTCCGTCAGCCGTATCAAAAAGCCGTAGTTTCCCTTTTCCGTATAATTCCGGATGAGTTCTTCCGCCTCCTCCGGCACCTTGTGAGTCCCAAAACGCATATATTTTACGATTTCCGGATCAGAAGTCAGGGAAAAAACGGTATCCCTGTCTTCTGCTCTCAATTGATCCAGCCAGATTTTATTTTTCAAAGTCTGTCAAACCTCCTGTTTTCCTTTTCTATCGCTATTTTACCATAAAAAAGGAGAATTGGAATCCTATTCACCTTTTATTCTTTCTGATCCGGAGCTGTTGCCCTTTGCGGTTCCCCTTCGGGCTTAGGCTCCCCTTCGGGCTTTTGTCCTCCCGGACGCTGTCCTTCTCCCGGTTTTCTTTCCCCGCCACCGCCGTCAGCACCTCGCTTTCCCGGCATGGCATCACCTGTGCCGGACCGCGTACCGGACTGGGTAATCCTCCCTGATACAGTGATCTCCATGGATTCTTCTCCCGCAGTCATCTGATACGTCTCCCCTTCTTTCAGATCCGGGGAGCTTACGATCAGGGAAGAGTACTCCTTAGCCGGATTTCCCGTAAGTTCCACCGTTCCGTCTCCGCTTGTAAGCTTCCACTCTGTCCCGGCTGTTTTTGTACTGGTGAAATACACCACAATCACATTTTGTGCAGAGTCTTCGGAAAACGACTGAACCATCCCCGAACTTCCCGTTCCCATAAAGATACCTCCGGTGATCGTTCCGGTTCCATCGTAATCCAGCGTTCCGTTTCCATTGTCTGTCGGTCCCTCTGCGATTACAGTTCCCCCTTCCATATAGAAATCACCGTTGGAATCGATACCGTCGCCTGATGCACTGATCTTTATCTCTCCTCCTGTAATTTTGATATAAGCACCTTCTACCGCTCCAAAAGCACCGCCGGCACCATCCGTTTTTTCTCCTCTCATGCCGCCCGGCCGGCCTTCCCTTCCAAACTCCAGATTACCGGAACCGTCATTTCCGCCCGCTGCATTCAATCCGTCGTCTTCCGACGTAAGATCGATGATACCTCCGTTGATATCAACCATCAGTCCTTCGATTCCTTCATAACTCTCTATGATCGTAATGGTTCCATCGTCGATTACCACCCGGTTATCCGCGTGAATACCATCATCTCCCGTGGCAATTGTAAAAGTCCCTCCGGTAATGTTCACGTCACCATTGGAATGGATTGCGTCATCCTCCGAATCAATGTCGATGGTTCCTCCTGATATCTCCAGACGCGTCACCGCCTTAATTCCCTTGGCTCCTGCTGTGATGGAAAAGGTTCCATCGGAAATTTCTACATAGCCCTTGTCCTCCTCCTCGTCATTACTGGCCTGGATTCCGTCTTCACCTGCTTTTAAGGTGAACGTGCCGCCTTCTATTTTCACAGAATCTTTTCCCTTCACGGCATCCTGAACTGCGTCAATCACGTACGTTCCCGACTTCACAGTCAGATGATCCTTACTTCGTATTCCGCATCCGTAATTTCCGGTGACAGTCAGCATGCCGCTGCCCTCCAGAATGATATCATCCTTGCTGAATACAGCCGCATCCGGTTCATCCGCCCCTTCTTCCTCATACTGGTATTCGGTTCCGTCGGATATGACATTGTCGGTTCCCTCTTCTGTAATAATCGTGATGCTTCCGCTTTTGATCCCATAGACAGCGGACGAACTGGTATTGGATATTGTAAACCCATCGAGAATCAGGCTGACCTCATCCTCTTTGCCTGCATTCACTGCAATCTGGCCGTCGGTAAGTTCCCCGCTGAGCCGGTACGTTCCCGCTGCCGTAATTGTCACGACACGCTGGTCCACCGCGGCTCCCGTTCCTGTCACTGTGACGGAATCTCCATTTCCGATTATCACGGTTTCCGTACTGCCGGTGCTCCCATTTTCTTCTGCCACAATGGAACCGGAGGTCTGACCTTCATTTTGGCTCTGGCAGCCTGTCATAATTATAGTTCCTGCCACCGCCAGAAACAGACCGTGTCTTAAAATTCGCTTCATTCTATCTCTCCTTTTTTACAATTCCTCTCTGTTCTCCGCGATCCTGCCGCATACTATTGTCAGATTTCCATTTCTGCACCGAATGTCATCGAGCATCGTCTTCTCTTCTTCTTCCTTTTTTAATTCGATCCGGTAGCACAGCTCATAAAGACTCCCCATATTAGTCGTACGAACCTTCATAAGCTCTGCGCTCTTTGTGTATTTTTCAAATAAATCATCAAAAATCCCAGCATAATCCAGATTTTCCGGTATGGTTACCTTCAGCTCCTTCTGTGAAAATGACTGGCTGCCAAAGGGAAGTTCGGTCAAAATCAGGATTGCTGCTCCGATTATAAGAAGCAGAAGAACCGCAATCCCCAGATATCCCATACCGGTCGCCAGGCCGATTGCCATGGCCAGAAATACGCTTCCGATCTCCCTGGCGTTGCCCGGCGCAGACCGGAAACGCACCAGCCCAAATGCGCCCATCACAGCAACACCTGTACCAAGATTACCGTTTACCAGCATAATCACCGCCTGCACCACCGCAGGCAGGATCGCTAACGTCATCACAAAATTTTTTGAACTCGTATTTTTATATGTATGGAGAAATGCCAGCACAATTCCAATTCCCAGTGATGTTAATGTGCAAAGGATCAGCTGCGGCAGTGTAATTCCGGAGCTGACTGTTTCTGTCAAAATAGTGTTAAGCACAGTCACGCCCTCCTTCTCTATCTCTTCCACAGCGTCCCAGCCTCTCCGCGTTCACCAGATACTCCCTGTAGTAACGTCCATACTTTGAAAATGATACGGGATAGATACCAAGCTCCGAAAATCCGCGGCTCATCCAGACCGGCATCGCTCCCGGTATTTTCACTTCCATCAGAACCCTGCCCTCCTCAAGCAGTGAAGTCCCATAGGTTCCGGCCTGTAAATCCAATCCTTCGGTTCTGCAGCGTATGTTCCGGTCAAAGGTTACCCGCAGCTCTTGGTCCGCTTTGCAGGAACACGCCACACGGTCATAAGCCACGTACGCCGCCGGTTTCAAATGATACCGTTGTTTCATATACTGTATTTCCCGAAATATCTGATTTTCCAGCTCCGGAAGAATTCCGTCATTCAAATATCGGACAGCTGATGCAAGTTCCATTGGAACTCGCCTTTTATATACCACACCGCTGTATTTCTTCTTCATTTCCAGAAATACCATACTCTTCTCGTTAACCTGCCCATAGGCACGCAGTCGAAGCTTCTCTTTGTATTCAGGCCCATCCAGGGAAGTTCTGATCAGTTCAAAATCCTTAGTGTCAAAGTAAATATTGGAAATGGTATGTACTCCATATGCATCGGCCTCCATCCGATCCTCAAGCACCCGCTTCAGACCGAGATACTGTTCTTCTGTCAGCAGATATTTCTTTTCATAACGTTTAAAAATTTCCTGCGCCATATCGGTTCCGCCTCCTTTTCTCTGTGTAAATGTCAGAAATAAATTACAAATATACTCTAGCATGAAAAGCTGAAAGAAAGCTGAAAGGCCGGATGGGATTTGGTGATTTTTCTGTGAACTAATTGTGTGGGAGGATCAGGATGTAAAAATGGGATCCGCACAACTCCCGGTTGTTCGGATCCCATTTTCGTTTTTTCTTATTCCCGGTTCACTCCCCTGATTATCCCAGGGCCATACCTGGCCAGCGCAGTCGTAATATATGGATCTCCCAAAGCGTCCCGATGCAGATATGCAAATCTCCACAATTTCCTGTACAGATCGTAAATAACTGTCTCGTATTGCTGTTCCTCTATCACATTTTTCATACAGTCCGGATCTTTCCTCAGATCATACAGTTCATCGTAATCAAATCCATTAAAAACAAGATGGTATTCGTCAGTAAAAATACTCCGCTGGATCCCATAACACTCGTTTCCATCGCTCTGTGTGTAAGTTTCCTCGCGCCAGTTTTCCGGAATACGTCCTTCCAGAAACGGTTTTAGGGAATATCCAGAAAATCTCTGCCTTCCTGCTGTAACGTCCGCCTTCAGGATACCTGCCAGATCTAAAAATGTAGGCGCATAGTCCAAAAGCGATACTCTGTGGCCAATTACAGCACCCTCCGCCTTTATTCCGCCGTACCCCATAACAGAGCAGATGTGATACGCTTCCTTAAAGCAGGGAAGACCTTTCGTCCATAATCCATGGGCACCGGCATAATCTCCATGATCTGAAACATACAAAACCACTGTATTTTCCAGAAGATTTCTCCGCCCCAGCACATCCAGAAGTCTGCCAAACAATGCGTCCTCATAAGAGCAGAAAGCCAGGTAATGCTTCAGAGAACGTTTCTGTTCAGTCTCATCAAGCTGATCGAACCGCTCCCTCGTCCTTCTGTAGAGATTCGGTTTGTCAAGCATCCGGTCAGTCCACGACACCGGCAGTTCCATCGATTCATCCGGATAGAGATCCAGATACTCTTCCGGAACAAAGTATGGATCGTGAGGCCCCAGTGTACCGACATACATACAGAAAGGCTCATCTTCGCTTACCTTTTCCAGCCAGTCCTCTGCACAGGAGACTACGTCACCATCACCAAAAGGATTTTCTTTTACACCATACTGGGTATATGGAGGAAATCCGACTCTGGAAATCTCACCGTCACCACGTCCCCTTACCTCTGTAATATAGTCATCCTCCAAAAGCCAGTCCCAGTCTCCCATGAAGGGGGTTTTCTTCCACTGCTTATACCGTCCCTCCTGCGGCGGATAGATCCACGGACCAAACCCACGGTCTCCCGGACCTTCTTCTGCACTGACATGCCATTTTCCGCTGAAATACATCTGATATCCCGCTTCTTTTAAATCTTCTGAAAAGAGCCTGATGCCTTCATTTAAGCCATGGGAAAATGCATCTGCCAGATCAATATTATTCCATATACCGTGTTCCGAGGGATACAATCCGGAAAAGAAACTGGCGCGGCTGGGACAGCAGTGGGGAGAGGGGCAATACGCCTCCTGAAACGTCACTCCATGGCGCTTCAGCCGTTCCAGATTCGGCATATAAGCCGGACCTCCGCTCTGCTGGGTCGTTCCCAGCTGCTGGTCTGTCATAAATATTAGAAAATTACTTTTTCTCGTTTCCTGATCCACTTCTACTGCTTTCCCATCCTTTCCCGTATTCCCTTTACCGTTTCCTTGTATTGATCGATTCCCAGTTTATTCAGCTGTTCTAAATAAGTATCCCATTCTGTTTCGATCCCGCCTTCTGTCAGCCATTTCACCTGCATTTTATTGACATAATCATCGATATCCTTTGCCGTAGTGGTAAAGTATTTGCTCTCTTCCTTATTTGGCAGCAGGAAAAGGGAGGACTGCCCGGCATACGGAGCGTAATGCTCTTTGGCAATCTGCAGCTTATTGATATCTTCATCCATTACCTGCACAAGTTTCCCCCAATCCTCCGAAGCAATCTTACAGGGAACGTGTACAGGAGCATTCTTGTATCGGAACTCGCTATAAGACATCCCTTCCGGGGTAGGAATATAATCCAGCATTCCGCTGTCCGTCTTCTCCAGAGTCGTACCGATCGGCCCTAAAAACAGCTGTGCCGAAATCTCCGGTTCAAAATGGGCATCCAGCCATTTCATAACAGCCTCTTCTTTTCCCTTTGCCGACGCAGTCAGAACAAACTGGGTTCCATTGACATTCCCGTTGCTGTTGGCGCTGTTCTGCCAGATTCTCTTTCCTGTCGGACCTTCTAACGGCTCCACAATTACATAATCTTCTTTGTATTTTTCAGGAACGACAAATGTGGAATCGTACGCCATAAAAGAACCTACAATTTCGGGATCATTATTTCCCTTGGCATTCATCACTGACGTATCCGGTGTAGTAAATCCTTCGGAATCCCATAATCCCTCTTCCACAAACTTATGGTAATACTGGATTGCTTCCTTGTACTCTTCCTGTTCCGCTGTATAGATAATCTCGCCATTCTCATCTTCAATGAAATGGGAACCCACGGTTAAGACCGGGTCCACATATCCAAAGGAACCGAACAGCTGATGATAGCTGTACGCAGTATCCGGTACGGAAGAATTGTAATGGAAGACAAATGGAATCTCATCTCCCTTATCTCCATTGCCATTCATATCATTTTCTTTGAATGCCTTTAACGCTTCATAATACTCATCGACAGTCTTCGGAACCGGAAGTCCCAGCTGATCCAGCCACTTCTTATTGATGTAGAGCAGACCGGAGGTATACATGACTTCTCTCTCCACTGCACGCCCAATGCTGTAGATTTTCCCATCGTCCGGGTTAATACAGATATTCTTATATTCCGGCATTTCCTCAAATACTTTTTTGAGATTCGGACAGTACTCCTCAATATAATCCGTCAAATCCAGAAACATTCCCTGAGGAGCATATTTTGTCACATCATTGACATTGACGGCATTCATATAAAAGACATCCGGAAGATCTCCACTGGATAAGATCAGATTCTTTTTGTCTTCCCATGTCGCCGCCGAATAAACCTGCCATTCCACTTCTACGCCGGTCTTTTCCTCCAGAATCTTATAGATCTCCATGTCATTCGGATCTCCATGCCACTCATTTTTAATAAATGTTACCTTGATTTTCTCTTTTCCTTTTTCCTCTGCAACGGCCTGACTGCTGTCCTGGCCCTTGGGCTGTGCTGTCCCTCCGCATGCCACACATCCCGCTGCTACTGCAGCGGCTGTACACAGTACTGCTAAACTCCTTTTTTTCATTCTGCTTCTCCTTTCATTTATCGCCCTTTTCCGGGCACACTCATCCCTTTACAGCCCCCAGCATTACACCTTTCACAAAATGCTTCTGAACAAAGGGATAAAATACCAGCATTGGAATACTGGATACAACTACGCAGCCATATTTCAGTAAGTCTACCAGCTGCTGCATATCTGCCACAGTAGACGCATCCGCCGAAGCCAGTGAATTCTGGCTGTCGATCAGGATGGTCCGGAGCACCAGCTGCAGTGGAAAACGGCTTTCTGAACTCAAATAGATCATAGGTTCAAAATAGGAATTCCACTGTTTTGCCGCATAAAAAAGCACCATAACCGCAATCAGCGATTTTGACAGAGGCAGCGCCACACGGAAAAAGAATCCCACGTATCCGCATCCGTCTAAAAACGCTGCTTCCTTCAGTTCTTCCGGAATACTTCCCATAAAGTAAGATCTGGCAATAATCATGTTGTAAGTACTGATCAGCGTCGGAAGTACGATCGACCATATGCTGTCCAGCATTCCCATCTGCTTTACTACAAAATACAGCGGAATGATGCCTCCGTAGAAATACATGGTAAAGACCATTATTTTCATGAACACGCCGCCTAATGGAAACTCCTTCCTGGAAAGCGCATAGGCGAGCGGAACGGTAAACACAACATTTAACAGGGTTCCGACAAACGTATAGAGGAGGCCGTTGCCAAACCCGGTCCATATCGATTGATCCGCAAATATCTTTCTGTAACCATCCAGCGTAACATCTGCCGGCAGAAACAAAACCCGCCCCTGATAAACAGCCCGCGGACTGCTGATGGAGGCAATCAGACTGAAATACAAGGGGTATAATGCAATGATCAAAATAACTGCCAGCAGCACTGTCGTTACAAGTTCGAATACTCTGTCCTTTTTTCCCGCTTTCATTCACATATCCCCCATTCTACCATAAAGATGTATCGCTGAACCGTTTACTGAACCTGTTAACGGAAATCAGAATCACAAAATTCACTACCGACTGCATCATCTCAACCGCAGACGCGTAGCTGAAGTCACCATCCACCAGTCCACGCTTGTAGGTATACGTCGATATGACCTCCGATACTCCCAGGTTCATGGAATTCTGCATCAAATATGATTTTTCAAAACCGATTGTTAATAGCTGTCCCGCTGTCAGAATCAGCATGGTAATAATCGTCGGCATGATCCCCGGCAGATCGATATGCCAGATTCGCTGTAATCTTCCGGCACCATCGACAATTGCCGATTCGTGTAAATCAGGGGATACCGATGCCAGTGCCGCGATGTAGACAATCGCAGACCACCCGCACGTCTGCCAGATTCCCGATAAGACGTAGATCATGACATACATTCCGGGTTTCCCCATGAAATGGATGGGATCTCCCCCAAAGAAACGAATCACCGCATTCACCACACCGCTGTATGGAGAGAGCATGGTATACATCATACCGACCAGAACAACAACAGAGATAAAGTATGGCGCGTATGTAGCGGTCTGAACCAGTTTTTTAAATCCTTTATTCCTGACCTGATTCAGCAAAACAGCCAGTATAATTGGAAACGGAAATCCAAGTATTAAGTTTGTTACATTGATCAGCAGTGTATTTTTAAGTATCAGGAAGAAATCCGGAGACCGGAAAAATCTCTCAAAGTTTTGCATTCCCACCCATGGGCTTTTCGTAAATCCCAAAAACGGAGAGTAATCCCGGAACGCAATCTGTGACCCGTAAATGGGCCAGTATTTAAATAAAACGTAATACACCAGTCCGGGGACCACAAACAGATACAGTGTTTTCGTTGCCCGGAAATTTTTCATGAATCTTCGCTTTTTCTCAGCCCTGTTTATCTTGTTGCTTATCCTGTTTTTCACAATTCTTTTTCCTTTCTGCTCTGTGAACCTGCCCTGTGAACTTGTTCATGTGCTAATTATACTTACTCCAGCCATGCAGAAAACTTTGTATTTTTTACCAGTTACTACAAATTTTTAATCTTTCATTGTCAGACATTTTTTCGGATGGTATCATTTGTATATATTCAATTTCGAATATTTTTGATCAGGAGGCACCGCAATTGGAAAAATACCCAAAACTGGTTCATTACTTTAAATCGCATTTTAATGCCCGGCTCGTTCTGCTCTTACTAATTAATGGGATTGTTCCTGTTCTGCTCATCAGTCTCACAACGTATCCATTCTGGTTCCGTACCATGCGTTCAAAGGAACTCACCTTTACATACAGCAGGATCTCAACCATCAATCAGGCCCTGGATTCCCTGACAACGGACATTGAACAGAATATTACACATATTTTTTCCAATGAAAATATCCGCAGTTATCTAAAGGATAATTACGATGAAGTCACGGTCGAGGGACATAAAAAGCATATGCTGATTGAGAATTTTCTTAAGTCCATTTCAAATTACGGTGAAGTTGCCTGCTCGTATACACTCATCGACCGCTATGACCGTATTTACACCAATGGTTCCAATGTCAACCGTCTGCAGAACTTCGACGGTCCTCTCTGTGAGAACATTAAACAGGCCTCTCCCGGTACTTACTGTACAGAACGGAATCTATACAGTACTGACAGTCAGAAAGCCCTTACCTACGGCCGCGTCCTGAAGGAGGAGGACGAAATACTTGCCGTTATCCTCGTGGATATCAGCCCGGAGCTCCTTCATTCGATTTTAGGCGATTATGACGGAGAAAATTATCAGGTATTCATTGCAAACCCAAATAACGAGCTGATTTATACCAATGCCATCCACTCTCTGAGCAAACCCGAGATTATGGAACATCTCCTCTCTGCCCAGGGAACAACTGTGACCCTGGAAAGAGAACCTTATGAGATGGCACATGCCAGCTCTCTCTTATCGAATTACCACACTTATGTGCTGGTTCCGCATACATATATTTATAAAGATTCCGGAAACATCAGAATTTTGTTTGTTATTATCCTGATTCTTGTTTTCCTGCAGACCATTACATGTTCCAGAATCATCTCGAAATCACTTTCCAGAAAGATTCTTCTGATTAAAAATGAACTGCTCCGCTTTATTACAACAAGGGAGAAAAGTGTCTTTCATCATAAAAACAACGACGAGCTGAAGGAAATATCAGACGGTATCGTGTATTTGGAAAATGAAATCGACAAGATGCTGGAGGAAATTCAGTCAAACGCAGAAAAACAGCGCCGGCTTGAACTGCAGACGCTGCAACAGCAGCTGAATCCACACATGATTTATAATGCACTGAATACGATTACACAGCTTGCAAGCCTTCAGGGCGTGAAAAATATTGAGGAAGTCTCTCTCGCATTCACCAGAATGTTAAAGCTCGTATCCAAGAACACAGAAAACTTCGTTACACTGCGTCAGGAAATCGGCTTTATCAAGGACTATATTTCCATAAAAAAATATAATAATTTTCAGGATATTACACTTCAGTGTGATGTTGCCGATCCCCTGCTGGAACTGCCTGTTTTAAAGCTTCTTCTGCAGCCCTTTATTGAGAACTGCATAAAGCATGGTTTCAGCAATTTCGAAAAGGATGGTATAATCTTTCTCTATGCGTATCTGGAGGAAGAACAGCTCCATATCATCATTGAAGACAACGGCTCCGGAATCAGAAAAGATCAGATTGACCAGATCCTTTCTCTGTCCTGTCAGACAGAGGAAACTTATTCCAACATCGGTATCCGGACGTGTATCGAACGCCTCCGTCTCCAGTACGGAAGCCGCTTTACGTTTTCCATTGCCAGCGATGGACAGACCTTCACACGCATTTTATTAAGCTATCCTGTAAAGGAGGACTCACATGCTTCAGACACTTCTTGTCGATGATGACATACTTTCGTTAAATAAACTTCAGACATTTCTGGCAGACCTCGGCTTCATCCATGTCTGCGGACAGCTGCTGGACGGGACCAGTGCCATCGAATTCTTAAAGCTTCATGGTAATTCTGTAGACATTATAATTCTGGATATGGAAATGCCGGGAGCCAGTGGATTAGAGGTAGCCGGATATATCCGGAAACATCAGCTTCCAATTACGATACTGGTCATCAGCAATTACGATAATTTTGAGTATGTAAAACCAATTCTCCAGGCCGGAGCCTATGATTACCTCCTAAAACATGAGTTGTCCCGGTCTCTGCTTGAAACAAAATTGTCAGAAATACAGCACCATATCGATAAACAGCAGCTTCATCAGAGACACTGGAACCAGATGTGTCAGCTGTCAAAACAGCAGTATCTTCGGAATCTGGTCTTGAATTATGAAATCCCGGAGGAGAGCCGCCATTTTTTTGCTTCCGATCCTTTGCTAAATGGCAGACGGCACGTTGCAGCATGTCTGCAAATCACCAATTTCTCCAGTATCTATCAGAGTATTCCGGATGAACGCCATCAAAAGGTGGTAAATACTGTTCTCCACTTTTGCGATACTTTTTTTACTTCGCTTCAAAGGGGAATTATCACTCATATCAATTACGGAGAATTTCTGGTTTTATTGTCCTTTCCTGATCTCACCAGTGAAGCAGCCATTCTTCAGACTGCGGCTCAGGATATCAGCCTTTTAAAAAACAACCTGCGGCGTTATCTTTCCATCCATACCTTTGCAGAAACCATGCCAGTCTTCGATACGGTGGAGCATTTACGGCCATACTACCTGAAAATTCACCACCGGCTTCAGGTAAAGCCGTTTAACAGCGATTCTGACCTATCAGAAGAAAAAGAAGAAAATTCTCCCCTGCTGCTCTCCCTGCAGGAAGAAAATGAGTTGTCGGAATCCCTTCTTCATCTGAATGAAAAACGTGTGACAGAAATTGTCACCCATATTTTTGAATCTGTACAGCAGACACACGTTTCTCTTCTGGAACTTCAGCGTCTTGTACTCCGTCTGACCGAAATCATGCAGCTGGCGCTGCGGACGGCCACACCGGACCATGAGGCTATCGCGGTGCAGCCGCCGGCCATCCATAATATCCTGGATATTGACGCATTAAAAAAACAGTTTCTCCTCTATTACCATCAGGGTCTGGAACAGCTTATTTCCACCTCCGTCTTTCAATATCCGCCATTAATACAGAAAGCATTGATTTACATCCGCCAAAATTACCATCTTGATATCTCCCTGTCAGATATCAGCCGGCACTGTGGGGTGTCTGAGGTCTACTTTTCCAGAGTCTTCAAAGATGCTATGGGGCTTCCCTTTACGAAATATCTAAACACTTACAGAGTCAGAATCGCCTCGCATCTGCTCCTTCAGTCCAACGATTCCCTGAAAAAAATAGCAGAAAAATCAGGATTTCAAAGTTATAATTATTTTTTGACTGTTTTTAAAAATTATATGGGCGTTACACCGGTGCAATATCGGGAGAAAACAATGGACACTCCCGCAGACTAAAACATAAGATGCTGCCAAAGGAACGATAATCCGTTTGTCTGATTACGTCTGTTTTGCGGCATCTTATACGTCTGTACCGGAAACAGATTGAATCTCTTTACAATAGGCAAATTCGATCTCTTCATAAAAAAGATGACAGCCGTCCCCATTAGAGTTATAATACTTCTTTAAAGGAGATGACTTCATTCATGAAAACCAAAACAAAATCCATATTGGCAGCTCTCCGCTCCAAATTTATGGCGGCCCTGCCAATTATTCTTTTTTTCCTTTTTTTATTTTACTCTACAATTCTTTTATTCGGCATTTCTTATTCAATCCTCGTATCGGTGGTTACAATCCTGTTTAAGGTAAATTATCGGAAATCTTTCACAGTCAGGCAGCTGATGGTTCTGGTGGGCACACAGTTTTTGATGGCTCTTCTCAGCTTTTTTGCATCCTTAAGCCTTCCTCTCTGTATACTTCTCAATCTGATTGTTCCATTTCTGCTGGTCTTTCTTCAGACCTCGCAGTTTAATCAGCTGGGATATTTTGCAAATGCCATGTGCTTTGTCTTTCTCCAGCTGCGGCCTGTTGGCCGGGAGGGGCTGGCTCTGCAGATGGCGGCTCTGGCTTATGGCCTGGCCGTTTTGACCATTGTCCTGTTCTTCTGTTCCTTACGGAATAAAAAGAATGATCATTTTGCCCCTGCAAAAAAGGGACTTCTGCTTCTGGCGGACGCGCTTCGTGCTCAAATAGAGCCGAAGGCCCATGCCACAGAACAGGGAAAACCGTCTGACAGTCCTGCCTCCGGACAGGCGGAACCCATTTTTCCGATCCTGCAGGAGCTTTACGGAGAAGCATACAAAAGCCGGGGGCTCACCTATGTCGTGAGCCCCCGGGGGAAAATCCAATATATGTTTGCACTGCTGTTTCAGCGGGCAGTGTATTTTCTGACGAACCCATACCAGGCCTCCATGCTCTCAGATCCGAACCGGCATGACCTGTTGGAACGCCTGGCCCGGTATATGGAGACTGCCGGAACCGATGGATTTGAGCAGGAGGAACTGGTTCGAACAGGCAGCGAGCTTCTGGCCGAGGTTGAGGAGTGCGATGAAATTCCCTGTATATTCATTCAGAATTTTCTCCGCCTCTTCCTGCTGATTCTGGATAATATTTGGCAGGATGGCGGAAAACAGAGTTCTCACGGTTGGAAGCTTCCCAGCTATCGCCGCCCGCTTAAGAAACTGTTTGGCCAGATAAAGGCTGATACATTTGAGACTCGTTTCGCGCTTCGCCTCAGCGCAGTTCTGACGATTGGCTTCGCTTACAGCATGATCAGCCAGGCAAACCACGGCTACTGGCTTGTGCTGAATGCCTTCCTGCTGCTCCGTCCTATGTATGAGGAAAGTGCCACCCGGATAAAAACCCGTTTTATCGGAACACTGGCAGGCTGCCTGATCCTGCAGCTTCTTCTCCCGCTGTTTCATGGAACAGGCTGGCATTTTTTGCTGGCAACCTTTATGGCGGTGGGACTCTATATGGAGACGGCCGGAACCTGGCAGCAGGCCCTGTTCTCCACCTGCTTTGCCCTGACTCTTACCACACTGGCACTCCCACAGATGCTGGCCGCTGAACTCCGTATCCTTTATGTTGTCTCTGCGATGGTACTGGTACTTCTCGTAAACCGTTTTGTATTTCCTACACATCAGAAAGGACAGTTCCGCTATAACCTGTATCAGCTGTTTCACATACACCACGTTTACCTTCGACTGTTGGAGAGCAGCCTGGCCGCCCCTCTGGATTATGGTGTCATCTGCGATGTTCAGATCCATTACCATCTGATTCACGACCAGATTATCCAGTATCTGAAAAAAGCCGGAAGCGAGGATTCGGCCTTTATCAAAAAACTTCTCTGGATTTCCTGGCACATGATATCCGAGGCAGAACAAATGCTTTTCTTGATTAACAACAGAAAGACCCGTACGGTTAATTCCGCACAGATGGAAGATTATCTGGCCTTTACCGCCTGTATTTTAAGCGAAATCCAGGAAATGCTTCATATGAAAGCCGACAGGAACCGTACCGTAACTCCGGAGATTCTCTATAAACGGACGATGGAAGGAGAACCCCGGTTATCGATGCTGATGGAGCAGTATTCGAAACAGCTGTCTGAGATGTATCGTTGTGTCTGCGGCCATAAAAACTGATTTACCACTCTAGCTTCAAACATGCTTCTGGTTTAATCCATACAAAAAACTGAAACTGCTGAATATACGCTGTTTGAAAAGCTGAATACCATCGCGAAGGCCGGGATCTACAGGAATAAATATGTGTTTATTATAGATTGAGAAAATTGAAGGAATGCCGCGCGTAAGCAGAGCATTCCTTCAATCGTCAAATGATATTTCATGCTGCCACTACAAAAGCAACTGTATAATCTCCTTCTGTAGTAATTGAGACCAGCAATTGTTGTACCTTCGCTTTCTCCATAATCTCTTTCATTTCCTCTGACAAATAAATATAAGGACTTCCATCAGAACGATTGAACGTTTCAACGATTCTGAAATCGAAAGCCTTCTCTGTCAGCAGTCCTGCAAGTGCCTTGAATACAGCTTCTTTAACCGCATATCTGGAGGCAAGAAACTCTGACCGGTCACAGGCCCGATCCGCCTCTTCCACCTCAGCTTTACTAAAAGTTCTTCGCACAAACGCATTGCGGACATTCTCATCCATTTCATCAATCGTCCGCTTGTCAACCATATCTACACCGATACCTTTTACCATTCAATCACATCCCACTATATTTAAATAATCAATTATTTTAATTGATATTTCATAGAGCTGCAATTTCTTACAATCCTGCATTTCAAGTCCTGTTATCTCAGATATCTTATTCATTCTGTAAAAAAAAGTCGATTTATGAATTTTGCAGGCTTCTGATGCCCTGACAGCGCTGCGGTTGTATTCCAGATATGCTCTCAATGTTTCAAACAGCTTACTGTTATTCTTATGATCGTATTCCAAAAGTTCAAGCAGATCAGGATGAATATAGGACTTAAGCCGATGAGACTCTTCACACAGGGAAAATATACTTTCAACCATGTAGTCTTCATAATTATATAAAACTGAAGGAATCTTTTCGATGTCCAGCTGTTTAATCAAATTCATCATCTGCTCATACCTGACCGGTACTTCCAGTATCGAACTGCATCTCAGACTTATTATTGCATGGATTCCATGCTGTCTCAGGAACTCACTCAGCCGCCTTTTTTCATATTGCTTAAAAGGGGTACGAGTTTCTTTGGATATGATTAAAACCAATGTATCGTTATACGTGGTAATCAGATCTTCCGGAAAAAGATTATGCAGGTGCTGAAAACTGAACTCAATCTGATTCACTGATATATTTTTCCGCAGAAATGGAATAACTACCAGCCACAGGTTTTCTTTTAAACGCTTTCCCAGTGTCTCCAGTTTCTCTTCAAAAAATTGTGTATCACTGACCCTGCCTCCTAACAACCCCGTTATCAGGAATTCATATCGCTGTTTTTTTGAAAAGGAGAAAAAATGGCTTTTCTGCATCTCTAAGGAAATCATATCGCTGAGTACATCGATAATCTGTAAATCATCACTGCTTAAAGTTCTGTTTATTTCAAGCACTGCAATGTAACCCACATAGATTTCGTTAATAAAAACTGGGGCGAATATCATTTTTTCTTCTAAAAATTTTGACTGGAAGAAAAATGCATGGGATTTTTGATATAGCTGCTCCATCAGCTTCTCTTCGTTCATATGCTGCAGTCCCGAAAGACAGACGAAACTGCTGCCATCCTGCCTGCCAATCATACTGTCACTTTCAACGCCATGTGATGCAATCACGGTAAAGCCTGCATCAACAACAGCAATAACATTCTCAACATATTGATAAGAAATATCAATCAATTCCTGTAACCCCTGATTATGCAATAGAGCCTGAAACAATTCTTCTTTTATTTCGCCTAAGCGTTTCTTCTGCTGTTCCATTGATACACCCCTGTCAATCGTTATCAATCAGTTTTAAAAGGCTTTCTGCAAATTCTTCAGGTGAATCCATCGGCGCATTATGTCCCCCCTGGAAATAATACCCCCGCATTCCAGATGAATCCAATACGGCCCGTGCCGCAATACCGAAAGGACTGCTAAAACTTTTCGTTCCAATCCCAATACAGTCATTCTGATTAATTACTATTTTATCATACTTGATCGTGTTCACATACTCAAATTTTAAAAAAGCCTCTATATTTTCCCAGACATGCGGTGAATCAGCTTCCGGCTGTGCGTCCGTTTCCTTCCTCCCAACTGCTCTTAAAAAGGCGATTGCGGCATCGGATAATCTCCCCATGCTGACAGCCCGTCCTACCTCTTCCACATACTTTTCTATCGCAGGAGACCTTTCTTTTAAGTTTTCAACACACGCAGGCTCAAAATATATGGTTTTTTTGATCTTATCCGGATTTCTTTTTTTACACTCGCTGACCACGAAGCAGCCGGCAGAGCAGCCCAATATAATTGGCGGAGTTTCACAAAACATATCGATCAGATTTTCCAACAGTTCTCCCTGCTGTTTAAAATTCATCCATTTCCTGTCATTTAAAGAACTTTCCCCATATCCTGGTCTGTCGTAAAGAATGACCCGGTAATGCTCTGCAATCCTGCATGCGAGCGGCAGAAAAAAGTAATGGTCTGCCGCTGCTCCATGCACCATAATAATAGGATATCCTCTCCCGGCAGTCATCACATAAACAGACTGGCCGTTAAACTCAAATAGTTCTTCCTTCCACTCCTCCATCCCAATCACCCGCTTATATCAAGTATGGTTAAAATTCAAACCCTGAAAAGACCGGCCGGCCGGTGTAATGCTTTCCTTCCTCTTCTCCGCTTAATACCCGGACTGCACCGGCTGCCATTGCCTCCATCTCAAACTCTCCGGGATAGGCAAATACTGGAGCTATATATTCGCATGTCGATCTGATTTGATCCGTTAAGCTTTTCTCGTATACCATTCCTCCTCCGAGAAGAATTGCATCGACATTGCCATGAAGTACAGCTGACATGGCTCCAATCTCTTTACATATCTGATATATCATCGAATCCCACATCAGCTTCGCTTTTCTGTCTCCATGTTTGCCGCGTTCTACCACTTCAATTGCATCAATTGTTCCTAATGTGGAAGCAAAGCCTCCCGTTTTCATGCAGAATCCCAGCATCTGGTCTTCTGTATATTTTCCGCTAAAACACAGCCGGATTAATTCATCCCCGGGAAGCTGCCCACATCTGGTAGGAGCCATGGGCCCCTCCCCTCCAACCATATTGATTCCATCAACCATCCGTCCCTGTCTGTGCGCAGCGACTGATGTACCGCCTCCAATATGGCATACAATATAGTTCTGCTGCTCGTACTTCACTCCATGTGAATTTGCATGCCGGATAGCAGTTTCTTTCTGGTTTAAAGTATGTATATGGCTTGTCCTGTATACCCCGTCAATGCCGGTAACCCTTGCAACCTCCTGATATTCATCAACATCCGGAGGGTTCACTATAAAGCCCTGGCCTCCGAACTCCTTCATATATCTTTCAGCTAAAGTACAGCCCAGGGCCGCCGGATGATTCACTCCATTCACACTGCGTCCCGCGTGATCTGCAATCAGTTCATCAATATAATACGTTCCGCCAGGCATCGAATACAATCCCCCGCCTCTGCCGACAAACGCATCTGTCCCTTCCAGTGATATTCCCGCTTCTTCCAGTGCTCTGTCAATGGTTTCTTTTCTGTATTCCAGCTGTTGTGTAAAATAAGGGAATCTGCCCAGCCGCTCCATATCATGTGTAACATTTGTTTTAAATAATTCCCGATCACCATCAAACAGTGCCACTTTTGTAGATGTGGAACCCGGATTAACTGCAAAGATTTTATATCCCATAACGTTCCTCCTGACTACATGCAGCCCTCACGGCAGATATAACGATATTTCCTTTAATTTCTGAAACCGGCGCACTCCTTGAACAGTCACATACGATTTTGTTAAATCCCTGCAGCATCGGTCCATATGCATCTGCATGACCCAGAAGCTGAATTAACTTAACACCTATATTTCCCGCATTCAGATCAGGCCATATCAGAATATTTGCCCTTCCAGCCACTTTGTTTGCCTTTGCTACCTTTTTTTGTGCCACATGAGGCCGCAGCGCGGTGTCAAGCTGGTATTCCCCCTCAATGTTCAAATCGCCGCGTTTTTGATTGGCCAGTTTTACAGCCTCAGTGACTTTATCTACCAGTTCTCCCTGCCCGCTGCCCAGTGTGGAATAGCTCAGCATTGCACACCGCGGTTCCCAGTCAAACAGCGCCTGTACCGTCTCACATGCAGAAATAGCAATATCTGCCAACTGCTCTGCCGTGGGATTTGTACATACCGCACTGTCTCCAATAACGAGCACCGATCCTTCACTGCCTTCAAATCCTGGTATATCGCAGATCCCAACACTGGAAATTGTACTGATTCCTTCCTTCAGCCCAACAATCATCTGTCCTGCCAGCAGCACATCCCCTGTCGGATAGTCAATTCCTGCAAATGCCACCCCGGCTTCACCGGCTGCCAGCATCGCCATGGCATAATAAAGCGGGTCCTGCATGCGTCGGCGAAGTGCCTTCTCTTTCATCAGCATATCGGGTAAAGCGAGATATTTATTTACTGTTTCACTTTTTTTCTCTTCGTCATCCAGATCCACAAAAACAAATTTATCTTCTTTATATCCCCGGGCCCGCGCCAGACTCTTAAGCTCATCTGTATGACCAATAAAGACAGGTATGATATATCCCTCTTCGGCCGTTTCATACGCCGCCTGCATAATTTTTTCATTGGTCCCCTCGGGAAATGCTACTTTCTGAGGGGCCTGTTTCGCTTTTTCATAGATTGAATCCAGTATACTCATATATTATTTTTCTCCATATAAGCATAAGCCTGATTATTCAGGCTCATGCTCAAGTTTATAATTTATTGATTTTTTTCCACCAGATCAACCATGTCACCGATGGTTGCCGCTTTACCGGCTTCGGGAAGTGAAACTAATATATCCAATTCATTTTCAATTAGTGAAACTACGCCTACCAAAAGAATGGAGGCTCCCTTAAGGTCTTCACGAAATCTTGTGTCGAGAGAAAGATCGGATGGATTCTTCCTGTAAGTCACTGCAACAAATTCCAATATTTTTGCTTCTAATTCCTGTCTGCTCATTTATACTCCTCATCTAATTCAAAAATCACGGTTTTAAACCCATTTCTCTGTACAATCTTAGCATGGCACGGTACCGGCATCTGCGTAAGCAGTCTGTCACGGTTTTCTTTTGTAACGCCCTGTACAATCGCATTGACGCCAGCACCTTCTTCTATCTCCACACAGGAAAGACAGTATGGCATTAAATCATTATTTTCCGGTTTTGCTGAAAGAATTGCAGGCATAATCAGCGATGTCATTTTTGCCTTACCACTAATCTCAACCCACTCTGTATCAGCACACCCACAGGTATTGCATGCATATACAGGTGGAAATTCCACAGCCTGACAGCGCGTACATTTTCTGCCGAGGATTTTTCCTTCCTCTAACGCGTCATAATATGTTTTGACGATTTTTTCTAATTTTACACCCATGACTAAACCTCCCGATTAATCCAAAGTCTTCAAAATAGCTGCGGTTACGTTCTGGCCGCCGCCAAAACCTCTCAGCATGGTATACTCCGGCAGTTTTTTAACCTGTCTGTCTCCACATTCTCCACGCATCTGCTTTACCGCTTCATAAAGATCAGCCAAACCGGAGGCGGCATGCGCATGGCCAAATGAAGTTCTTCCGCCATTCGTATTGATTGGCTTGTCTCCATCATATGCAGTTCTTCCTTCGCAGACGTATTTCCACCCTTCACCTTCCGGGAGATATCCTGCGATTTCTGCTGCAATCAGGTGCGAAGTAATAATAAAATCATTTGCAAAAAACAGATCAATCTTCGAAGAATCCACGCCTGTCATTTCATATACCTGCCTGACAGCCTCTCTCGTTGCCCGCAGTTCAAGATGTGGCGTATTTCCTTCCAGCGCTGAACTTCCGATGCCAAGTACCTCAATCGGTTTCCTGCCGGTATACTGTTCCACCAGATCAGTGGCACAGACAATAACCGCTGCTGCGCCGTCACATTTTAATTCCATACCGCCAACTCTTAAGTAATCGCCCATTTTAGGATTCATGGGTGATCTCATAAACTCCATGACATCGTCATACCCCGTCTGTTTGGCCATCTCTTCATAGGTTACTCTCTGGAGTGCCAGCGGATGCATCGAGGCATTTCGGCGGTTATTGATTGACATATGATTTAACGTATCATCCATCTGCTCATCTGTCAGATTGTATGTATCTTTATACCAGGCGGCTGCATCATCAAAACAGATCACCGGACCTGACATCATCTGCCTTGTGTAAGCCCGGTCATAAATCCAGGCTGTTGTTTCCAGCAATTTTTCCATCGTAAATTTCTGATGAACGTAAGCTGGCATCCCCTTCTCAGCAATACCGTCCGCAAATTCTACGCAGCCTGAAAGCACGCAGTTATACTTACCTGATGCGACCGCATTGACAGCCTGCTCAAGCGCCAGATATCCTGTACAGCAGGCCTCTGAGTGGTGAATGGAACCTTTTCCCTTCATACCAAACCAGTTGGCAACCTGCATATTCGGAGTAATATAATCAGAACCGTTTAACGGGCTTGCCTGGCCATGGAAATAGAAATCAACATCTTTCGGTTCTACTCCCGCATCTTCCATTGCCTTCAGTGCGGCATATCCAAATAACTCGCCTTCTGTCAAACCATCCGTTTCCGGATTATCCATCGTATACATAAACGGTGTACAGCCAACACCGATAATAGACACACTTCTGCTGTATTTATTTATTTTCGTGTGATTCATATTCTCTGACTCCTTTTTTAATAGTCGTTATTCCATATCACTGATATAATCTGCGATTGCCTCGCCAGCCATACGCCCGGAATTAATGGCGAAGCCCATTGTATTGCCCGGTAAAGTGAAATTATAGCTGTCGCCGTAAATCGTGTTGGCATCACTGCCTGCGCTGTAAAGACCCGGAATCGGCCTGTCATTATTGTCCAAAACTTCACAGTATTTATTGATTTTCACACCGCCAATCGTTCCATATGCTGCAACATAGAGCTTTCCGACTCTGTATTTGCCTCTGCCTGTGATCGGATGAAGGAACGCAGCTTTTTTGTTAAACTGGGAATCATAGTTCTGTTCACACATCTCGTTATAGTCATTAATTGTCTCTTCCAGCTTCTCATAGTCGATACCCAGCTTCTCGGCCAGTTCTTCCAGAGTCTCCGCCTCAATATATCCGTCATACCCCTCGGCGACTGCTCGTTCAAACTCAGGTTCAACTGCCAAAAATGCAAAATCCGGATGAACCAGATCATAGATGTCCGGACCATTCTTCTTATAGTTATTCAAAATGCCGTCATCCATGATACAGTATGCATAATTTCCCGGCTGCAGCCTCAATGCATTACCTGTAAACGTAGTATTCCCCATCATGTCTTCGTTCATAAAACGGTCCCCATTCTGATTAATCAACAGATTGGGCTGACGCAGCACGGTATCCAGCAGGAAATAATTCAGGTTGTCTTTAATCTGGTAGATCATTTCAATGTTTGCGCCAAACTTTTGTGCACCTGCATCCCACATCATATTCAAACCGTCTCCGACAATCCCCGGAACGTTGAACGGGAAATAATCTTCCCAGAGATTTAAGTCAAATTCCTCTTTCAGCATCTTGGCATTAACACCGAAGCCACCGGTTGCAACGACCACTGCTTTTGCACGGGCTTCTATCTCTTCTCCCTCTTTGTCGACAGCAATTACGCCAACAGCTTTTCCATCTTCCATGATCAATTCTTTTACCGGGCTTTCGAGATAAATCTCTGCCCCTAACTCTTGGGCTTTCTCTGTCATGGCGCGAATCATCGGACCTGCCGCACGCGGTCCGATAATGCCGTTTTCAGGTTTTACAATGTGCCATGTTGCCTCGGATTCTGCAAAATAGCGGAAAGCACCGGCAAATTCAACGCCCATGGCTTCGAGCCATTCAATGGTCTCTGCTGATTTTGCAAAATAAGTCTGCACCAGGTCGGCGTCAACACGAAAATGTGTATACTTCATATGCATATCGTATGCCTGGTCTTTCGTAATCTCGTTAAAAGCCTTCTTTTGAATTTTCGTTCCGATTCCAAGCAGCCCCATACCCATGTTTGCCGCCCCACCGGTTGTGTTGCTCTTCTCAAAGACAATTGTCTTCAAATCATTTTCACCAGCTGTTACAGCAGCAGCGAGGCCCGCCGGGCCAGCTGCAACCACAATTACATCTGCTTCCATTCTTTTCATTGTCTAACCTCCATTTTGATTATTTTAATGTTTCTTTTTAAATCTTCCGCACTTTGTCAGCTTATCAGGCAGTCTCGGTACACGGTCTGCCGTCTGAATGACGGCACCGGCATCACAAGCTTCGATACACCGCCCACACTTAGAGCATGCAAATCCGTCCAGCATATGGATATAACCCGCCTTACCTTCAATCGCATCAGAAGGACAGATATCCGCGCATTTTTCACATCCATTGCAGAGAATTGGATCAATATACATACTCACAAAAGCCCTGCACACTCCGTTCGCACATTTTTTCTTCTTAATATGATCGTCATACTCTGACTGAAAATACTTCAGAGTACCCAGTGTAAAATCTGCTGCGGTCTGCCCCATGCTGCACAGCGTGGAAAATGCCATGGCTTCGCCAATTTCAGCCATCATGTCCGGATACTCTTTCTTTCCTTGTCCCAGAGTAATCTCTCTCATCATGGTATGCAGCTGAATCAGTCCTTCGCGGCAGAATACACACCGGCCGCAGCTATGGTATCTGTCTGCCAGCAGCTCTTTCTCCGCTTCCCGGATCAGACAGCACTTACTGCCATAGAGAGTGATTACTCCATTCAATATTACAGTGTCTGCCTCAATCGTCTGCTGCAAAGCAGACGCATCATAAAGCTTCGTACCGACAGCCAGCGCACGAATCTCCTCATTGCCTGTCAGTTCTGCAATCTTTGTTCCGTAATGCACCTTCTTCAGTTCTCCTGTATGGCCTTCCCTGCATATTGCTATATAAGTACACGGCTCATAACAGCCCGCCATTAAATCAGATAAAAAGGCCATCGTCAGAATATGGTGAAAAACAGCGTCCCGGTTTTCTCTGCAGTCGATCAGTCCCGTCTTAACTTTAATGTTAAACTTCGCAGCGTCTTGTTCTATGGCTGCGGCGTAGTCCGCCTCCCATTCAGGAACGTAGAGATACATTTCTCCAGCCTCCGCTGCTTTTGCGGCCAGTGCCATACCGGCAAAAATCTTTTCAGGATTCTCTTTTAAAATTGCCAGCAGCACCCCAACATGGTCACCATTATACAGGCCGCATATCATTCGTCCGGGACTGTTTCTCTCCGCTCTCTCCGCATTCGCAGTTTTCCATTTTTCTGCAATCTTTTCCCCGGTCGTTCCGAACTCCAAAAGATTTGACTCAGCCGCACGTCTGGTGATTTCTGCAGCACTTAAGGTTTTTGCTTCTTCCATTACATTCATCACCTATGCCTCCTTCTGCTTCGAAAACTCCGTCCACAATCTCGGTGGTTTGATTTGCAGTCGTAAATCACACTGGAGGCATCTGTCTGCTTCTGAACAAATATCTTTATCACAGATACCATAATCCACTTTATCGAAATTATTCTGACGTTCTTCCGCGCTGAGTACTATAGATGATTTTCTTTCCCGGGAACAAAATCCTTCTGCCTTGCCGATACAGGGATCAGGACTCTGCACTGGAGCCAGAATTTCACTGATATCCCCGTCACCCCCAAGATATTTATCGATCTCACCTGCTGCATCTCTTCCTGACGCAATAGCCATAATTACAGATTTTGTGCCATAGACCGCATCCCCTGCCGCAAAAATCCCGTCAACGGATGCCGCCAGCGACTTCTCCTTTACAGCAATACGATTGCCGCTTCCAAGGATAATGCCTGTCTCCTCTGTAATCTGAGGCCGCTGTCCAACTGCAAAAATCACTGTATCACAATCGATGTGGTGTTCAGACCCTTCCTCTTTTTCTATTATTGCCTGCTTATTCTCATTAAAGGAAAATGATTTTACATTCATAAAATCTACGCCGGTAACACTGTCTGTACCGGTAATCCGCTCGAAGGTCTGTGCCGGATGAACGAAGATCCCCTCCTCCTGAGCTTGTTCAATCTCTTCATCGTCCGCTGTCATAACGTCTCTTGCTTCCAGACAGGCAAGATGAATCTCATCTGCGCCAAGGCGTTTTGCTGTTCTCGCACAGTCAAAAGCAACATTTCCGCCTCCCAGAACAATTACTCGTTTTCCTATACCGTTTTCCCTGTTCATACTGGCGTTTCTTAAGAAATCAATATTTAACAGCACTCCAGGAAGCCCGCTTCCCTCCATCGAAAGGCGGACACCGCTGTGTGCGCCAATAGCCATCAGCACCGCATCATATTCTTTCAGCAAATCCAGCGGCCTCTCCACTCTGGTATCTGTTTCAACGATAACCCCCTGATCTCTGATTACAGCCGCTTCCTCTGCTACAACAGTTCTCGGCATACGATAAGCCGGAATGCCATAACTCATCATTCCCCCCACTGTGGGCAATGCTTCCTTCAAAACCACCGTATGACCCTGTTTTCTCAGATAATAGGCCGCCGTCATTCCAGCCGGTCCTCCTCCTACAACGCAGACTCTTTTTCCAGTATCAGGCAGCTGTTTTCCCTTTCCTCTCCAATACAGACCTGTGTCTCTCTCTGCCGCATACCTCTTGATATTTCGAATAGATATGGCCTCGTTTACTGCCTGTCGTCTGCACTCCTCTTCGCACACATGAGTACAGACATATCCCAGACATTTCGGAAACGGAGCCTTCTCTCGTATCACAGCTGCTGCCGCATCGTAATTTTCTTCTTTGACAAACCGAATATAACGCGGTATTTCTGTATGTACCGGACAGGCAGTGCGGCAGGGAACCAGCAATTCATCCTTCTTAAGATTTGTTTCTAAAAGCTGCAGCTTATCCCGAATAGAACCGGTAGGACAAACCTCTGCACATGCGGTACAAAAGCGGCAGTCTTCGTCCTTCAACAGTTTTCCGTGCAGTGTCTCCACCAGCACTTCCAAGTCTTTCTTTTGATATTTTAATATACCAACGCCTCTCAAATCGCTGCATGCACGCACACATCGGCCGCAGAGTACGCATCGATTCATATCATGGATCAACAGCGGATTGCTTTCTTCCTTCTTTGCACCTTTTGTCCTGGTTCTCATTCTGGCACTGTTGGCACCAATGTACTGAATCAGCGTCTGCATCTCACAATTACCGTATTTCGGGCAAGTTGAGCAATCCTCCGGATGGCCTGCCAGCATCAGTTCCAACGCCAGGGTACGCAGCCGGCTGATCTGTTCGCTATTGGTATGAATCTCCATCCCCTCTTTCACAGGCAATGTGCACGATGGTACAACTCCTTCCTGACCCTCCACCTCCACAATGCACATGCGGCAGGATTCATTTTCCGGTAAATCGGGATGGTAACATAGATGCGGAATGTAAATACCTGCATTTAAGGCAGCTGCAAGAACATTCATCCCGCCCTCTGCTTCAACCGTTTTACCATCTATTTTAAAAGAAACCACGTACTTCCTCCTTTTACTTTTCTGATAATCAGTTATAACTTATTTCTCCACCTCCTGCTTTCCTATAATCAGCGACTGAAGGAATCCACCTGCAAAGGCAAAGAACCAGATCCCCACAAGCATTGCAATGTATAATTGAAATGTCATAAAATTCCACTGGGATTTTTCTGTGACACCAAGCAATGCCAGCATAATTGAAAAGCTTGCCAGCCAGCCAAAAAGATTAGCAATATCGGCTGCATAATACTGAATAATAATCATAACTGCAACAACTACAACTAATATAATGGGAACATATACCAATGAATTTCCTGGCATAATGTCAAACAGCCAGTTTGTAAAATATCCAAATATTGCGCCGAAGGTAAAACCTGCCGTCATCTGTACATATTCCTTCCGTGTTTTTGCACATGGCACAACAACAGTTGCCGATAACATGGCAACAGCTGCAGTAGTAAACCCTGCCAGACTGGCCGCAACTGCCCAAAAAGCCGGCAGCAATGACAGCCCTATTACCCTCGCCCATAAAAGTCTGTTTTTCATTACGTTCTCCTTAAACCGCAGGAATTTCCTCTATCACAAATCACCATCGTCATGCTATACAGCAGGAAATTTTACTGCCTTATATTTTGCGTATTCCTCCTGTATTTTGTCAGCATTTGCAAAGAACTCTCCTTGACATTTCATAATTTCATCCAGATGTAATTCCCGGTATTCATTGACATTGCGATCCCGGCATAAACCATTTTCTGCCAATACGAATCGGACCTTTCCATCTTCTCCTCTGACGAGATCTCCGCCGGCTCCGCATACGGCGCATTCAAATGGAAACTCAATCCCGTCCCAATGTGGTTCTCCCCGGAAAATCAGGCTGCTATGACAATTCGGGCACATTCCCATATCCGGTTCTCCCAGCCACTCTCTCTTCTCTATCGGAGTCCCGATGGTTTTTATAATATTTTCTCCCATCTGACGTGCACGGGTCATCTGTTCCGGATGAAGAAGAACATTTCCAGGCCGGCTATTGCCCGTTGCCAAGAACTGATCGATAACTTTGACAGACTGAGTAAACATACCTGCTGCCATAACCTCTAAAGACATAGTCATCCAGTCATGACGGGAACCGCCTACTGCAATCAGTCCTGCTACACAGTGCGGATCCTCTTTTACCAGGCCAACCTTCAGCATGAATGACAGTTCATAAGCCAGCTGACGGTGAATCAGTCTGGTTAACAGTGAACTGGGTGCCAAATCATAAGTAGGACAGCTGACAATCAAACCATTGCACTTCTGCATCTCTGTAATGATTTTGTCAACATCATCCTGACCTTTTAAAGCACAGCCTTTATACGGTCCTTTCCCCATAGCTACCTGTGCCATGCCCATACTACACGCCTCACAGCCTGTACAGGGAAGGATATTATAATCATAAAGGTTAATGAGGCTTACTTCCGCTCCCGCTTCCTGACATGCAAGCAGAGCCTCTTTTGCTAAAATTTCACTGTTGCCATCGTGACGTCCAGCGACAATTGCCATAACTTTCATCAATTAATTTCCCCCTTTATCATTTTGTAATCCCCGATCTGAGTTTAAAATTTTAGTATTTCTATTAAAAATTATACAATGCCCTGCCATTTGAAGTCATGATTCAGACGTCTTAATTGATTTTGATGCATTGAGTTTTTATTGTACAAATGTCTGAAAGGCCAAATCACCATGCAGAAAAAGAGTATTAGCGTATAAAAATATCAATATCGCTTATTTATCTTGTATGATAAATATCTGTATGTATTGTAGATACAATATGTGTTTACACTTTTCTTTTGTCAGCCGCAGTCCTATCCTAACCCCGTTGTTAGATGCAAAAGGAAAACCTATAATCACTAGATAACTCCCGGTGTATCTAACTTATTACATGCAAAAATTAACAGATAGGAGAATTGCTATCGCTATTAGTGAAATAATCCATCACTTCCGGCTTCTGCACCTTTTCACGCAGAAGTATTTCGGATAAATGCTCAGTTTTAGCGATATACGGACAGACAAAAGGGAGTACCTATCTTTCCATACTTGAGATGTTCTAAGCATGGCAAGAGCAGTCTGATAAACTGAACGCCGGGGAGATTACCAAAGAGGAATATGACCAGTGGCGTTATACCTCCCCTCAGATGAACGCTGCAAAATCTAAGGAAAATCTCAATACCCTACATGCTGAATGAAAGGCCAAGACACAGAATAACAGTGAATATACCTACTAACGTAAAAAAGATCTTACCAAATTGAAATCACTCAATTCAGTAAGATCTTTTTTAGTTGGTTGAAATATCTACACTTGCTAACCACTTATACACTTTTTGAATAAATGCATTTTTTCAGTGTTATCAATTTGTTATCAAATAGAGCTACAAAGCGCCTCAAACGCCCGGTTTATGCGGGTCCACGAACATTTTTCTTATTCAAACTCAATCGTAGCCGGCGGCTTCCCCGTACAATCATACAACACCCGGTTCACGCCCTTCACCTCATTAACGATCCTCCTGGTTACAGTTCCCAGGACTTCCCAGGGAAGTTCTGCCGACTCCGCAGTCATAAAATCAGATGTAAGCACAGCTCTCAGTGCAACCGCATAATCATACGTCCTCTCGTCACCCATACATCCAACCGACCGCATATTCGTCAGCGCTGCAAAGTACTGGCCAAGTCCCTTATCGACTCCGGCTTTTGCAATCTCCTCACGGTAGATCGCATCGGCTTCCTGCACGATTCTCACCTTATCCGGTGTGATCTCACCGATGATGCGCACGCCCAGGCCCGGGCCCGGGAACGGCTGGCGGTAAACTAAATACTCCGGAATTCCAAGCTCCAGACCGGCCTTTCTTACTTCATCCTTAAACAAAAGGCGCAGCGGCTCGATGATCTCCTTGAAATCCACATGCTCCGGAAGTCCGCCCACGTTATGGTGAGACTTGATCACAGCCGACTTTCCAAGACCGGATTCAATCACATCCGGGTAAATGGTCCCCTGTACGAAATAATCCACGGCACCGATCTTTTTTGCCTCGTCTTCAAAAACACGGATAAACTCTTCACCAATGATCTTGCGCTTCTGCTCCGGCTCCTCAGCCCCCTTCAGTTTCTCATAGAAACGCTCCTGGGCATTGACACGGATAAAGTTCAAATCATAAGGACCATTGGGGCCAAAGACAGCCTCCACCTCATCGCCTTCATCCTTGCGAAGAAGACCGTGATCCACAAATACGCAGGTCAGCTGTTTTCCAACCGCTTTCGCCAGCATAACGGCTGCTACAGAAGAGTCCACACCGCCGGACAGAGCACAGAGTACCTTTCCGCTGCCGACTTTTTCGCGGATTGATTTGATGGAAGACTCCACGAAGGAATCCATTTTCCAGTCTCCTGAACATTTACAGACATTGTATACGAAATTGGACAGCATCTTCATGCCTTCCTGTGTATGCATAACCTCCGGATGGAACTGAACCGCATAGAGGCCGCGCTCCTCACATTCCATGCCTGCCACCGGGCATACCGGTGTGTGAGCAGTTACCCTGAAGCCTTCCGGAGCTTTTTCTATATAATCGGTATGGCTCATCCAGCAGATCGTTTTTGGGCTCACGGAATCGAGAATCCGGCTGTCCGCCTCTGCATCCACTTCCGTCTTTCCATACTCGCTGACAGGCGCCGTCGCAACGCTTCCCCCCAGCATATAGGCCATCAACTGTGAACCATAGCAGATTCCAAGGATCGGAATTCCCATCTCAAAGATTTCTTTTTCACAATGCGGGGAATCCTCCTTATATACACTGTTGGGACCTCCGGTAAAAATGATTCCCTTCGGATTCATTTCCCTGATCTTATCCAGTCCCAGTGTGTATGGATGAACCTCACAGTAAACATTGCATTCTCTGACTCGTCTGGCAATCAGCTGGTTATACTGACCACCGAAATCCAGAACAATAATCATTTCTCTTTCCACGGGTATTCCTCCTATTATAATCATGTACAGTATCACGAATGCCGGAAATGAAAAAAACGGACATAAGCCGCTTTCTCTTTAGCATTCCCGCATTCCTTCAATAAAAAACAAAAATTGCAAATGAAGATGAAAGGCTGTTGCATGCATCTTAAGCGATTTCTGCAACAGCTCTTTCCTTGATATTATATTCTATCAGAAAAGCATTGACAAGTATTTTCTCACACCCTCATGAAAAGCTGTGAAAAATAAACGACTCCCACTGCCCAAAATCCCGTTTCTTTGACACAAAATCCAATCGTTTGACACAGGTTTCTCCGTTCACAGCGTACATTTCCCCTGCCCGGATACGCTCGCCCCACCTTTCGGTCAGACCAGATCCTGCCTGAAAATCCGCTTCACAGTTTCCGCATTCAGTCCTCGGATCACCTCCACCGCCATGGACACAGCCGCTTCAATATCTGATTTTGCGCAGAAATTATAATGGCTGTGCACATATCGGGACGGAATCCCCAGCACAAGAACCGGAACAGCCTGGCCGGTCAGGCTAATCTTACCTGCGTTTGTACTGCCGCCTCTTCGAACGGCATCCTGGTATGGAATTCCGAATTTTTTCCCTGTCTCATGGGCATACCTGATGAATTCAGGATTGGAGACGTAGCTATTGTCCAGATGACGGATCTGAACACCGCCCCTCATTACGCCCTGTGCTGTTCCCAGCTGAACATAAGGATCATCAGCGGGTGACCCCTCAAATACAATCGCAAGATCGGGCTTCACCTGCTGAGCAGTCACTGTGGCACCTCTGGTTCCCACCTCTTCCTGCGCGGCAAACGCCCCCACGACTCTGGCTGCCAGTCTTTCTTCCTCTGCCATAAGTACCTTCATGGTCTCGATAATACAAAAACATCCCAGCCGGTTATCAAAGGCTTTTCCAAAACAGATACCATTTTCTTCATGATACTCATACGTCACATCCGGAACAACAGGATCACCCGGACGAATTCCATATACAGTCAGTACCTCTTCCCTGCTGCATGCTCCCACATCAATCAGTATGTCTTCAATCTTCAGACTGTTATCCGCCTTCTGCTCCGGTGTCAGGAAGTGAACGGGTTTCGAAGTAGTAATCCCTCTGTGCAGTTTCCCCTCTTCCGTTCTCACGATCACCGAGTGGGCAGGGAGACTGGTAAGATGGAAGCCGCCAAGTGTTACAATGCTCATAAGACCATTTTCCATAATGGACTGGATCATAAATCCGCATTCATCGAGATGGGCATCCAACATCAACACAGGACGTCTGTCCGATGGTATCTCATCATTCCTGTAAATCCCACAATTTCCCCGGCTTACAGCAGTCAGAGGCGATGGCGTCATCTCTGCATATACATTGTGCATCGAATCCTTTCTCACAGCCAGCCCGCCGCAATATTTTTTTACTACCCTGACCACATCTTCTTCAAAACCACTGGGTCCAAATGCATTGGACAGTTCTTCCAGAATCTTTAAATCAACCATGTTACTTCTCCTTTTTCTGTATTTCTCATTCTGCTTATGCTGTTACTACTGAGGCCCTATTTCTTTAGTACTCCCGTGAATCTGTCCAGATTCGTCAGAGCTTCGCCTGCGCCTCTCTTTCTTCTATGATGAAACCGCAGTAATGGCAAATTCTATCTCCATACTTTGCCGCTCCTGATTACAGCAGTCTGTATGCATTTACAAAAAAATTATAACATGAAATGATAATTTTTCCTATCTTGCAAGGAAAGTTGTTTCCTGCCGCAAATACGCAGCGTTGGCCGTGAACAATAATTACGCAGCAAATGCCACCTCCGCAGGTTGAAAGCTTCTGCGAAGATGGCATTGGGACTAACATTCACTCTGTTTTAAGGCTCATCAACTCTATTTCCTGTCTAAATACTCTTTAATTGCACTTCCGATGAATTTTGATGCGCCTTCTCCATATTTTCGATCGTTCACTTCCAGATACATGGGATTGGACTGATAAGCCTCTGCCGTAAGTAACCAGTAATTTTCTCCCATGTCGATTCCTCTATTACTTTCTTCACAAAAAGCAATCAGTTCGCTTACGGCTGCCTGTACTTCCGCAGATGAGGGATCTCTGGTTAAGTCTGCCGTAAGCCGTTTTGTCAGCAGTTCCGTTTTTTCCATAATTCCATCTACTTCAGTTTCTGAGATAACCGGCCCCTCGGAGAGATAGTTTTGAAAATTTTCCTTCATTGCTTTTGTAAAATTCTCAATACTGCCATACTGTCTGACCGCTGCCTCTGCAATCTCTACCTCTTGCGACTGAAGATCACCAAATAATTCATCAAACTGCTCCATACTTCCGAGCCGCCTGATAATCTCCTCCGTATGCGTCGCTTTAAATTCACCTAAAGCCTGAAAATATTCGCTCATATCAAACTCTTTAAAGTCCATACACGTTTCTCCATGAATTAATTTATCGAGTAACTCCAAAAGACCATTCAATCGGTCTCGTTTCAGCCGGATTAACTCCTTCTGCTTTTCAAATGCTGCCTTCTTATCAAATTGCGGATTTTCCATAATCACTTTGATTTCCCTCAGTGTAAAATCCAGTTCCTTAAAAAACAGAATCTGCTGCAGTACTTCCAGTGCACTTTCATCATACAGTCTGTATCCGGATTCCGTCATCTGCGTCGGTTTCAATAATCCGATCTCATCATAAAACTGGAGCGTCCGAACACTGACCCCCGTTAATACGGAAACCTGTTTGACAGTCATCATCATTCTCACCTTCCTTCCCTGTTGAGTTTAGTCTGCGTTTCCCTCTGCCGGCACGAAAAGAATCGATGACCTCATCTCTGATTATCACTTTACACTATCACCATACGTGATAGTCAATACTTTTTTATAATGTTTTTTACAGCTTTCAAGCCACTGCCTCCTGTTTTATGCAAAAAAAGAACAAACTTCATAATTCGTTAGAAAGCCTTAATAAATTTCATAATCTTTTTACGCTGCGGTCAAATTTATGTTACATTTTTCCAGTATGATAATATTATAAACATAGGAAATCGAATTAAGCAGTCAGAGCGCTTCCTACATATGTTTCCACTAAGTCGGCGGGGTTGACGGAATGTCACCTTGCCGGCTCAACCTAATTTATGGGGTATTTTCTCATTGCTTTTGCAGTTTAATCTTTAGTGAAAACAGAGGTCGAAAAATTTTTTTAATTTTTTTTCAAATTTATCTGGACAAATTCAACTTCCTATGGTATTATTAGGAAGCCGTCAGAAACGACAGATACGGCCTATTGGTCAAGCGGCTAAGACGCCGCCCTCTCACGGCGGAAACCCGGGTTCGATTCCCGGATAGGTCATGAAAACCTTCCTGAATATCAGGGAGGTTTTTTTGTATATAAAAATCATGATCCTGTTACACAAAAATATTTGAGCTAAAAACAGGAACAACAGTCAGGCTGGGTTATTTCACCTTAGAACAAAGTGCCTTCGGCACTCTCAACTCCCCTGCCCCTCACTCATGAGGGGTTT
>OCAO01000212.1_pt1 | contig 34253 bp, 34 predicted proteins | sample 1477151 | NCBI WGS metagenome assembly OCAO01 (sample SAMEA2580298, study PRJEB22360) | human gut metagenome | biome: human gut; feature: human-associated habitat; material: faeces | place: Denmark | collected 2008/2010 | reverse complement strand
TTTTTATATATATAATTAAAAATGTTGGACTTTCAATGCTTTTAGTAGTTGTGTTCAAGAAGTATATAAAAGCATGGATTTGTGTTTTAGTATGTTTTTAGGAATGTAAACTAAAATTACATTCCTAAGTAATATAATTTTAGATTATAAAAAAAGTAAATTTAAAGTGTGTTTATTAGTTGGTCATTTTGTGACTTGCTTATAAAAATTTAAATTATTCTAATTTGAATTTTACCAAATGAAAGAGGGGTCAACGCGATGAGAAAAATGAAAACAATGGATGGTAATACTGCAGCAGCTCACGTTTCTTATGCATTTACAGAAGTTACTGCAATATACCCAATCACTCCATCATCACCAATGGCAGAACATGTTGATGAATGGGTAGCTCAAGGAAGAAAGAACATATTTGGACAACCTGTTAAGGTAATGGAAATGCAATCAGAAGCTGGAGCAGCTGGTGCAGTTCATGGATCTTTACAAGCTGGAGCATTAACAACAACTTATACTGCTTCACAAGGTTTATTATTGATGATACCAAACATGTATAAAATTGCTGGTGAAATGTTACCAGGAGTATTCCATGTATCAGCTAGAGCATTAGCTACATCTTCATTAAATATCTTTGGGGACCACCAAGATGTTATGGCAGCAAGACAAACTGGTTTTGCTATGCTTGCCGAAGGTTCAGTTCAAGAAGTAATGGATTTATCAGCTGTAGCTCATTTATCAGCTATTAAAGCAAGTATTCCATTTTGCAACTTCTTCGATGGATTTAGAACTTCTCATGAAATTCAAAAGATTGAAGTGCTTGAATATGATGAATTAGCAAAATTATTAGATTGGGATGCTGTTAAAGCTTTCAAAGCTAAAGCATTAAACCCAAATAACCCTGTAACAAGAGGAACTGCACAAAATGCAGATATATATTTCCAAGAAAGAGAATCAGTTAATAAATTCTACAATGAACTTCCAGAAGTTGTTGAAGGATACATGGCTGAAATCACTAAATTAACAGGAAGAGAATATCATTGCTTCGATTACTATGGTGCACCAGATGCAGACAAAGTTATTGTTGCTATGGGTTCAGTTACTGACGTTTGTGAAGAAACTGTAGATTACTTAAATGCAAACGGACAAAAAGTCGGTGTTGTTAAAGTAAGATTATTCAGACCGTTCTCAAATGAAAGATTATTAGCTGCTATTCCAAAGACTGTTAAGAAGATTGCAGTTTTAGATAGAACTAAAGAACCAGGTTCTGCTGGTGAACCATTATTCTTAGATGTAAGAAATGCATTCTACGGTAAAGCTGATGCTCCTGTAGTTGTTGGTGGTAGATTTGGTCTAGGTTCAAAGGATCCAAATCCAGGTCACATTGCAGCAGTATATGCTAATCTTGAAAAAGAAGAACCAAAGAACGGATTTACATTAGGAATAGTTGACGATGTTACAAATACTTCACTTGATGTAACTGAAGACATAGATGCTACACCAGAAGGAACTACAGCATGTAAGTTCTGGGGTCTTGGATCAGACGGTACTGTTGGTGCTAACAAGAGTGCAATCAAAATCATTGGAGACCATACAGACATGTATGCTCAAGGATACTTCTTCTATGATTCTAAGAAATCAGGTGGTATCACAGTATCTCACTTAAGATTTGGTAAGAAAGAAATTAAGTCACCATATTTAATAAATAAAGCAGATTTCGTTTCTTGTTCTAATCAATCATATGTACACAAATATAATGTACTTGATGGATTAAAACCGGGTTCTACTTTCTTATTAAACACTATCTGGAATCAAGAAGATTTAGAAAGAGAATTACCTGCTTCATACAAGAGATTTATAGCTAACAACAATATTAAGTTCTATACTTTAAATGCTGTAGCTATTGCTCAAGAAATTGGCCTTGGTGGAAGAATTAACATGATTATGCAATCTGCATTCTTCAAGTTAGCTAACATTATTCCAATAGAAGACGCTATTAAGTATTTAAAAGATGCTGTTGTGACTTCTTATGGTAAGAAGGGTGAAAAAGTAGTTAACATGAACAACGCAGCAATTGATAAGGGTGTTGAATCAGTAGTTGAAGTTAAGGTTCCAGATTCATGGAAGAATGCTAAAGACGAAGAAGTGGCTCCAATTAAACATGCAACTAAATTTGTTAAAGAAGTAGTTATTCCAATGAACAGATTAGAAGGAGATAATCTTCCTGTTTCTACATTTGTTGGAATGGAAGATGGTACATTTGAAGCAGGTACTGCAGCTTTCGAAAAGAGAGGAATTGCAGTTAATGTTCCAGAATGGGATTCAGCTAAGTGTATTCAATGTAACCAATGTGCAATAGTATGTCCACATGCTGTTATTAGACCATTCTTACTTAATGAAGAAGAAAAAGCTGCTGCACCAGCTGACACTAAGATAGTTGATGCAAAAGCATTAAAGAGTGAAGAAAAGTTATATTATGCTATGGGTATAACACCACTTGATTGTACTGGTTGTGGAAACTGTGCTCAAATTTGTCCAGCACCTGGAAAAGCATTAGTTATGAAACCACAAGCATCACAACATAATCAAATGGAACCATGGGATTACTTAATGCATGATGTTAAGCCTAAGAAGAACCCAATGAATAAGAATACAGTTAAGGGTAGCCAATTCGAACAACCATTACTTGAATTCTCAGGTGCATGTGCTGGTTGTGGAGAAACTCCATACGCTAAACTTATAACTCAATTATTTGGTGACAGAATGATGATTGCCAATGCAACAGGATGTTCATCAATTTGGGGAGGATCTGCTCCTTCAACTCCATATACTAAGAACAAAGACGGTCACGGACCAGCTTGGGCTAACTCATTATTCGAAGATAATGCTGAATATGGATTAGGTATGTTCCTTGGAGTTAAAGCTATAAGAGAAGAAATTGCTGAAAAAGCAAAAGCTGCTATAGAAGCAGGAGATCCAGCTAAGGCAGAACTTCAAGATTGGTTAGATAATATAGATGAAGGTGCTGGAACTAGAGATAGAGCTAATGCACTTGTAGCTGCACTTGAAAAATCAGGAACTGAAGCTGCTAAGTCTATATTAGAACAAAAAGAATACTTCGTTAAGAGATCTCAATGGATCTTCGGAGGAGACGGTTGGGCTTACGATATCGGATATGGCGGTGTTGACCACGTGCTTGCTTCAGGTGAAGACGTAAATATATTTGTATTTGATACAGAAGTTTACTCAAATACAGGTGGTCAATCTTCTAAATCTACACCAACTGCTGCAATAGCTAAATTCGCTGCATCTGGTAAGAAGACTAAGAAGAAAGATCTTGGTATGATGGCTATGACTTATGGTTATGTATATGTAGCACAAGTTAACATGGGTGCTGATAGAAATCAAGTACTTAAAGCTATAGCTGAAGCTGAAGCTTATAATGGTCCATCATTAATCATTGGTTATGCTCCATGTATTAACCACGGAATTAAGATTGGTATGTCTAACAGCCATGAAGAAGCTAGAAGAGCAACTGCTTGTGGATACTGGCAAATGTATAGATATAACCCAACATTAGTTGGAACTGATAAGAATCCATTTGTATTAGATTCTAAAGAACCAACAGAAGACTTCAAGTCATTCTTAATGGGAGAAGTTAGATATGCTTCACTTGCTAAAGCATTCCCAGAAGCTGCAGAAGCATTATTTGAAAAGACTCATGCTGATGCTATGGCTAGACTTGAAGGATATAAGAAATTAGCTGGTAAGTAATATTAAATAAAAATATAAATTTGCGCAAAAAATTTATATGTAAGCCTTTATCATGGAATTATTCTATGATAAAGGCTTTTTTTATTATAATTAGTATTATTTATTAGAATTAAATTATTTAAAGAAGTGAATTGAGGTAAATATTAATAATAAAAAATATATTTTTATATTTTGGGGTTTTAATTTTTATGAATAAAGGGTAAAATTAATTATAAACCAAAAGGAGGTTGAATAATGGATAAAGATTTAGAAAAATGTGGATGTGGATGCAATGAACATGAGGACCACGATCATGATAATGAATGTGGATGTGGTTGCGGTGATGAAGAAGAAAGTTTCGTAATTGATTTAGAAGATGAAAATGGAAATCTAACTTCATGTCCAGTAATAGATGCATTTAAATTTGAAGAAAATGAATATCTTTTAGCACAAAATCCAGAAGAAGATTCAGTATACCTTTTCAGAGTTGATAATGAAGAACTTGTAGTTCCGGATGAAGATGAGTTTGAAAGAGTATCAGCATTCTATCAAGAAGCGGCTGAAAGTGAAGAATAAAATTAGAACCTTAGCATTATAATGTGCTAAGGTTTTTTTATTCTTTAGGAAATTATATTCATGGACAATTTGTAGATAAACTTAGTTGAAAATATTGTAATAAACTAATGTCATTGAGTCTAAAGAATAAAAAAATAAAATATATGCGCCTGGCCATTTCTTCGGTAAGCTCAGAAAATCCAGAATGCGCTGAAAAAATCAACGGCTAAATGATTTCTTTAATTAAAGTTATTGTATTCTATTAGAGTTACATTTTATAGAGGATCATATCATAGTAGCCTTAGTAATTATTTACGTATATTTATTAAAAAAATTTAATTTTTTTTACATAGGTAATGTCAATTGATATTTAATTATAATAATGATATATTTTAATAGGAATAATTTATCAGATATATAAGTATAGTGGAGGGAATAAAGCAATGCAATTATCTAAAAAGGCAGGAAATATATCACCATCAATTACACTTGAAATAACAGCTAAAGCTAACGAATTAAAAAGTCAAGGAATTGATGTAGTAAGTTTTGGGGCTGGAGAACCAGATTTTAATACACCAGAAAACATAATAGAAGCTGCAATAAAAGCAATGAAAGATGGTAAAACTAAGTATACTCCAGCAGGAGGAATATTACAATTAAAAGAAACTATATGTAATAAATTCAAAAATGATAATAACTTAGAATACAAACCAAGCCAAATAATAGTTTCCACAGGGGCAAAACAAAGTTTAGCTAATACTTTTATGGCTATTTTAAATCCAGGAGATGAAGTACTTATTCCAGTACCTTACTGGGTTAGCTATCCAGAATTAGTTAAGCTAGCTGATGGTGTTCCTGTATTTGTTAACACTGATGAAAAAGATAACTATAAATATACAATAGAATCTCTTAATTCAGCTTTAACAAGTAAAACTAAAGCAATATTATTAAACAGTCCTAATAATCCTACAGGAACAATTTATAATAAAGAAGAACTTGTAGAAATAGCTGAGTTTGCTAAAGAAAATGACTTAATCATTATCTCAGATGAAATATATGAAAAGTTAATATATGATGGAAATGAACATATAAGTATTGCATCTTTGTCACAAGATGCATATGAAAGAACCATAGTTATAAACGGTGTATCTAAGACTTATGCCATGACTGGCTGGAGACTTGGATATGCAGCTGCAAGTGAACAAATTGTTAAGCATATGACTAGCATTCAAAGTCATATGACATCAAATGTAAATACTATTACACAATATGCAGCTATAGAAGCCTTAAATGGACCGGTTGAAGATTTAAATAACATGGTTAAGGAATTTGAAAGCAGAAGAAATTTTATGATAGAAAAACTAAATAGCATTGATGGCATTTCAATAATTAAGCCAAATGGTGCATTTTATATAATGGTGAATATATCAGAATATTTGAATACTAGTTTAAATGGTACAAATATCAGTAATTCTTTAGATTTTGCAAAAGTATTATTAGAAGAAGAAAAGGTTGCAGTAATTCCAGGATCAGGGTTTGGATTAGACAACTATGTAAGGCTATCTTATGCTACCTCTAAAGAAATAATTGGAAAAGGTATTGAGAGAATATCAAGCTTTTTAAACAAGTTAAAATAATATATAATTATTTATGAAAGTATATGGAAATTAATAAAATTTCTATATACTTTCAGGTACTATTCAAATAGTTATTTTTAAGTATTTATCATTAATAAATCAGGATAATTCCTGTATGAATGAATATTTAAACATGAATATTTAGTAAAAAGGATGGAATTTATTTTGAAAAAACTGGCCATATTTGACATAGATTATACAATTACAAAAAGAGAAACTCTAATGGAATTTTTTAAATATATGATTAAAAAAGATAAAAGAAATATTAGATATTTACCAAGAGCTTTATATTGCGGGCTTATGTATTTAATAAAGGTATACGATGAAAAAAGAGTAAAAGAAGGATTCTTGAAATTTATTGAAGGAATGCATGAAGAGGAATTATTAGAACTTACAAGTGAATTTTTTGAATCAACATTAAAGAATATATTATATGATGATGCAATAAAAATGATGAGAGAATTAAAAACACAAGGATATGATATATATTTAATCTCAGCATCTCCTGAATTTTATGTAAAAGAATTTTATAAAATTAAAGAAGTTGATAGAGTAATTGGAACAAAATTTAAATTTGAAAATAAAGCTTTTATAAGAAAAATGGATGGTGAAAACTGTAAAGGAGAAGAGAAGGTTAGAAGATTACAAGAAGTATTAAAAAAAGAAAATATACAGGTAGATTTTAAAAATTCATATATGTTTTCAGATTCTTTATCAGACAAACCGTTATTGGACTTAGTAGGAAATCCATATCTTATAAATTATAAGAAAGATAATGAAATAAAGATATTAAAATGGAAATAATTAATTATCAAGAAGGTGCATTGAAAATGAACGATAAAGTTGTATATGAAGTATTACGTGTAATAGATGGGAAACCATTATTTTTAGAAGATCATTTAGAAAGAATGAAAAATTCTTTTGATCTAATAAATGAAGAATTTTTATTAAAGAATGATGAAATAAAAGAGAAAATAAAAAATCTTATAAATAAAGAAAATAAATTATGCGGAAATATAAAAATAACTTATTCAATTACTGAAAAAAAATTAGATATATTTTTTATAAAACATTCATATCCTACTGATGAAATATACGATAATGGAGTTAAAGCAATTTTGTATTTTGGAGAAAGAGAAAATCCAAATGCAAAGATTGTAAATGATAATTTTAGAAGCGGGGTTAATAAAGAAATTGAAAATAATAATGCTTATGAAGCAATACTAATAGATAGAAATGGATTTATAACTGAGGGAAGTCGTTCAAATATATTTATGATAAAAAATAATGTTATTTTGACATCACCAACAAAAGCAGTATTACCAGGAGTAACACGAAAAAAAGTTCTTGAATTGGCAAATCAATTAAATCTTAAAGTAGAAGAGCAAGAATACAATTATAAAAAAATTAATGAATTAGATGGAATGTTTATATCTGGTACATCGCCTAAGATATTGCCAATATATTTAGTAAATGATGTTAAACTGGATGAAAAGAATTCAATTATTTTAAAACTAATGAAAGCGTATGATGATAGTATAAACAAATATTTAAATGATTAAATTGACTAATATAAAGAAAAAACTCCATTTTAATCTAAATGGTATAATATTATACAAATATTAGATATAAATTTATTTTGTGCTGTGGTATACTTAATTATATATTATTGCTTGGAGGTTTGATTATGGGTTCGTTATTTTCAGGTTCATCTGTAGAAGAGTGCATTGCAAAAGCAAGTAAAGCTTTTAATGTAGCAAGTGAAAAACTAAAATACAATATTACAAAAGATGAGAAACGTTTCTTTAAAAGAAAAGTTGAAATTGAAATCTTGGAAGAAAATAAAGAATTAACTAAAGATAATGATGCTGGTGCAGCCGATAATGATGTTAAAATTAAAAAAGTAGGTAGAGAATCGACAAATAATATATACATTTCTGAAAAAATTTTAAATAATGGGGCAAAAGTAGAAAATGGTAAAATAATTGTTAAAGACTTTGAAGATGAAAGTACATTAATAACCATAGAACCATGCAGAGAAGTAATATTGATTATTAATGGAAATGAGTGTACTGCTAAAATACAAGTTACTTCAAATGATGAAGTTGAATATAGGTTTGTTGAACAAGAAGTTGAAAGAAATGCAAACATAGGTATAACTACAAATAAATTAGAGGCTTATTTAACAATTAATATTAAACCGCAAAATGAATTTAAGTTAGTAGATACTCAATATGAAAAAAATTTGAAATTAAATGTGAAAAAAATTGGAGAAAAGTATCCATCTAAATATACTGTAAAAGAATTAAAAGAATTATTAAAGGATAAAGGCATAAGAAACGGAATATTAGAAAAAGAATTAGAAGATATTTGCAATGAATATAGTGTAAAAGAACGATTAGTAGCAAAAGGAACACCAGCAGAAGATGATATTGCTGATCAAATTAAATTATATTTCAATTCTAATAATGAATTAATAGACTATGATACAAAAGATTCAAAGGTAGATTATAGAAATAGATATTTAATATATAATGCGGTAGTAGGCGACGTATTAGCCGAATTTATACCAGGATCTGAAGGAAAAGATGGTATTGATGTTTTGGGACTTGCAATAAAAAGAAAGACATCTAAAAAGTTAGTATTGAAAGCAGGAGAAAATTGTACTCTTCGAAATAATAAAGTTATATCTGATGTGGAGGGACGCCCATCTATAAAGGGTAACACCATATCTGTTAACAGAGTGTATAAGATTGAGCAAGTTGACTTAAAAAGTGGAAATATAGATTTTGTTGGAAACGTTGAAATTGCAAAGAATGTTGAAGAAGGTATGAAGGTTATTGCTGGTGGAGAACTTCGTATTGGAAAGAATGTAGAGAGCGCAGAAATACAATCTTGTGGACAAGTTGTTGTAAATGGTAATGTATTAAGTTCTACGGTAAAATCAGGTGCTGACAATGTTGAAGTAAAGACATATACAAATAATATAATTCAATATAAAAACTATATTGAAAAATTAATTGATTCAGCAGGTCAGTTGAAGGATGGTAATTTATTAGGAAAAAGTAGATATGGTGAAATAATAAAATTGCTTATAGAAAATAAATTTAAAGTGATACCAGAACTATCTAAAAAGATTTTAAATTATAATGTTTCTAATGGCATTAAAGAGAGTGAAATAACATCATTTATTATAAATAAGATGTTAGGTTTAGGACCATTAAAAATAAATGACTCAGGAGAGCTTACAGAATTTTGTTATGTATTACAAGATGAAATTGATGATATGGAAGCTATTAGTGTTACAGCAGCTGACATATATATAGATTATGCCCAAGGTGCTAAAATTGAATCTTCAGGAAATGTATATATAACAGGAAAGGGTCAATATACATCAAATATATTAGCACTTGGGAATATAGAATTTACTGGTAATAATTCTGTATGTAGAGGTGGAGAGTTAATAGCTGGTAATGAAATAAAATTAAAAACTGTTGGAAGTACAGCTGGAGTTAGTACCATTCTTAAGGTACCTAAGAATGGCAAGATAACAGCAGAGGTAGCATATAGTAATACGCTTTTCTGCTTTGGAGATAGACAATTATTATTGGAGATTTCATCAAAAGATTTAGTAGCATATCTCGATAAAAAGAATGATATAATAATTGAAAAATTTGTTTTGTAGGAGGAAAAAAATGACGACAGATGAAGTGAAAATGTTGATATTTGGATTGGATGGAGAAAAATATTCAACTGATATAAAAGCAGTAGAAAGAATTTTAGGATATGAAGAACCTACTTTATTACCTGATGCTCCAAATTTTGTTAAAGGCGTTATTAATTATGAAGATAGCATTTTGCCAATAATAAGCTTATCAGAAAAGTTTAATCTTGGATTAGATAAAGAAAGTGAAACAAGGCAGATAATTGTTGTAAAAAGGCAAGAGAAGAAATTTGGCATAATAGTAGAAAATGTATATGAGGTAAGAGATATTGATGAAAGTTTAATAGAAGAAGCTCCAGCTATAACAGGCTCAAAAGAGAGAAAGTATATTAGTGGACTAATAAGATTAGAAAATAATATTGTTATTTTATTAGACTTAGAGAAGATATTAACAACTCAGGATGAAGAAAATATCTTTTAGGGGGTAAAAATGACTAATGTAGAGGTAAAAGTAGGAATAGCAGATTTAAATTTAGTGCTAGATCCAGGTGAAATAATGACAATTGGACTTGGATCATGTATAGGAATAGCTTTGTATGATAAAGTGAATAAAGTTGCTGGCTTATCTCATATAATGCTTCCAGATAGCACACAATTTAAAAATGTTACTAACCCAATGAAATTCGCAGATTTAGCTATTCCTTTACTAGTTGAAAAAATGGAGAAACAAGGGTGCGCTAAGAGAAATATAACGGCTAAAATAGCTGGCGGAGCTTCAATGTTCAATTTTAGTGACAAGAGTATGATAAGCGATATAGGTAAAAGAAACGGTGAAGCTGTGAAAAAAACACTTAAGAAATTGGGAATACCAATAATTGCTGAAGAAATTGGTGGAGATAAAGGAAGAACTATGATTTTAAGAGCAAGCGATGGACAGGTTGTTCTTAAAGTTGTAGGGCAAGGAGTTACTGAATTATAAAAGAGGTGATATGGATGGATAAAATTAGAATAGTAGTAGTTGATGATTCTGCATTTATGAGAAAAGCTATATCAGATATGATTGAGTCAGAAGATAGTTTTGAGGTAGTTGCAAAATTAAGAGATGGTAGAGAGTTAATAGAAAAAGTAGAAGATATTAATCCAGACCTTATCACATTAGATGTACATATGAGAGATCTTGATGGGTTGGCTACACTTAAGGAATTAAAAAGAATGGGAAAAAGTTATCCTATAATAATGCTTAGTAGTGCGACAACAGAAGGATCTGAAATTACACTAGAATGTTTAGATAATGGAGCAATTACTTTTATAAATAAACCATCAGGAAGCATATCATTAGATATAGCCAAAATACAACGAAGGTTAATTGATGAAATTAAAAGCATTACTGCTAGTAAAAGAGAAAAAAAAGCTAATTTAAAGACAAGAGATAATATAAAAACAATTATTAACAAAGATATTGAAAAGAGCAATATAAGTATTCCTAAAAATAAAAAAATTGATGCGGTACTCATAGGTGCATCAACTGGAGGCCCTAAAGCGCTTCAGGAGGTATTAACTAAATTACCTGAAAATTTGGGCGTACCTGTTCTTGTAGTACAACATATGCCGGAAGGCTTTACAAAGGTATTTGCAGAAAGATTAGATAAAGTATGTAATCTTAAAGTAGTGGAAGCGGATGATGGAATGCATATAGATAAGAATACAATATATATAGCAAAAGGTGGATTTCATATGATAGTAGACAATAGAAAAACTATTATTTTAAATAAAGATCCTGCTATATGGGGAGTAAGACCTGCTGTTGATAAATTATTTAATTCAGCAATTGAATTATATGGACCTAATATTCTATCTGTTATCCTTACTGGAATGGGAAGAGATGGAGCTGATGGTACAAAAAATATAAAAAATAATGGAGGAATTACAATATCAGAAGATAAATCCACATGTACAATATATGGTATGCCAAAAGCAGCATATGAAACCGGAAAAGTAGATTTAGTGGTGCCATTAAATAAAATTGCAGAAAAAATAATTGAAATTGTACAAGGAAGGTAGGAGGAATCATATGGATTTTAATGAATTCCATAGATGGGTTCATAGAGAACTTGGAATAAATTTATCAGCATATAAGCCGGAACAGCTTAATAGAAGAATTAATAGTTTGATGACAAGAGTTGGCGTTAAATCTTTAGATGAGTATACTTTACTAATAAAAAATAATAGTGAACAAAGACAAAAATTCTTAGATTTCATTACTATAAATGTAACTGAATTTTTCAGAAATCCAGAACTTTTTAAAGAGTTAGAAAATCAAATAAAAAATAATTTATTAATTAATAATTCAAGTTTGAAAATATGGAGTGCAGCTTGCTCTATAGGATGCGAGCCTTATACATTAGGAATTATATTGGATAAGTTGTCTCCAAGATCAAATCATAATATAATAGCTACAGATATTGATAATACGATTCTTTCTAAGGCGAAAATAGGGGAATATACAAAAAATGAAATGAAATCTGTTAATAATGCAGATTTAAATAAATATTTTAAAATAGTGGACGATAAATATTATATCGATGAAAAAATCAAAAAGATGGTAACTTTTAAGAAACATGATTTAATACTCGATAGTTATGAAAATAATTTTGATTTAATTGTCTGTAGAAATGTCGTCATCTATTTTAATAATGATATTAAACAAGAAATCTATGAAAAATTTAGTAGGTCATTAAAAAAAGGTGGGCTTTTATTTGTAGGGGCTACAGAAAGTATATATAACTATAGAGATTATGGCTTTGAAAAAGCTTCCACTTTTATTTATAAAAAAGTATAAAAGGAGGAATAAAGATGGATACATCTCAATATATGTCAATGTTTTTAGAGGAGTCATTAGATAATTTACAGACACTAAATGAATCACTTCTTGATTTAGAGCAAAATCCTGAAGATACTGATAAAGTAAATGAAATTTTCAGAGTAGCTCATACAATTAAAGGTATGGCAGCAACTATGGGATTTACGGATCTTGCTGAATTAACTCATAAAATGGAAGACGTGCTAGCAGAATTCAGAGCTGGAGAATTAAAAGTTACTCAAGATGTAGTAACAGTTTTGTTTGACTGTCTGGATACATTAGAAAGAATGGTTGATAATGTTCAAGAAGGCTCAGATGAAAGCATTGATATTGATGGAATTATGAAGGCACTTGAAGACATTAAAGAAAGAGGCGTTTCAGGTAGAGATATTGCCCCAAAAGAAGTAGAAGTAAATAATTCGCCAGCAGGGACAAATACAAGCTTGCAATTAAACCAATATGATACATCTGTAATAAAGCAAGCTAATGAAAAAGGATATAATGCAATAGAATTAAATATAACCTTAAGTGAAAATACTCTTTTAAAATCAGCTAGAGCATTTTTAATTGTAAAAGACTTAGAAGAACATGGAGAAATATTAAAATCAGATCCATCAACAGAAGAAATTGAAAATGAAGAATTTGATTTTGAATTAAAATTTATTCTAATAACAAAAAATAATGTTGATGAGATATTACAAGTGGTAAATGGTATATCAGAAGTTGTTAAGGTCGAAGGAAATTTAGTGGAGTTAGAGCCAGTTGAAGAGAAAAAAGAAGAACAGAAAGCTGAATCTAATGCAAAACAACCTAAAGTAGCTCCTAAGGGAGAACAAAACCAACCGGCAGCTAAGAAAGCTTCTCCTAAGAAAGAAATGAAAAAAGCACATCAATCAGTAAGGGTTGATTTGGAGAGAATAGATAATTTGATGAATATGGTTTCAGAACTTGTAATATATAGAACACGACTTGAACAAATAGTTGTTTCGCAAAAATCGCCAGAATTAAATGAAACATTAGAACAAGTAGGAAGGACAACATCTGATTTACAAGACTTAGTGATGAAAATAAGAATGTTGCCGTTAGATACTGTGTTTAACAGATTCCCAAGAATGATAAGAGATATATCTGTTGAGCTTAACAAAGAAATTAATTTTGTAATAGAAGGTGCTGAAACAGAATTAGATAGAACTGTAATAGATGAAATTGGAGAACCATTAATTCATTTATTAAGAAATGCAGCTGACCATGGAATTGAATCAAAAGAAGAAAGAGTTGCTAAAGGCAAAACACCAGTTGGAACAGTAAAGCTTGTTGCTTACCAAGAAGGAACTAAGGCATTAATTAAAGTTATAGACGATGGTGCTGGAATTAATGTTGAAAAAGTAAAAGCTAAAGCAGAAGAAAGAGGAATTAATACAGAAGGTCTATCGGAAAATGATATCAAGAATTTGATTTTTGCTCAAGGATTTAGTACTAATGAAGTTGTAACTGATATATCTGGTAGAGGTGTTGGGATGGATGTTGTTAAAACAAAAATTGCAGCACTTGGTGGAACTGTAGACCTATATAGTGAAGAAGGAAAAGGTTCAACATTTGTAATCAAATTACCACTTACATTACAAATTATACAGGCTCTATTAGTTAAAGTTGGAGAAGATACATTGGCAATTTCTTTAGGATTCATTGATAGGGTAATTGATTATAAAGAAGAAAATATAAAGAGAAGTAATGGAAAAGAAGTAATAGTTTATAGAGAAAATGTGATTCCTTTAATAAGATTAAATGAAACTTTGGATATAGAGTCTAGCGAAACTGATAAAAAATTTGTTATAATAGTTAATGTAGGCGATAAAACAATTGGTTTATTAGTAGATTCACTACTAGGACAACAAGAAATAGTTATCAAGCCTTTAGGCAAGACATTGAAGAATTTAGATCAATACATAGGTGCAACTATACTTGGTAATGGTCTAGTGACCTTAATATTGGATGTAGGAGCGCTACTATAAAATGAAAAATAGAAACTTTTTTAAGGGGGGAAAATAAACTTGGATTATTCTAACTTAAATAGTATACAGCTAGATGCTCTTAAAGAAGTGTCTAATATAGGAGCTGGTAATGCAGCAACAGCTCTCTCTATGTTACTTGGAAAAAAAGTAGATATGACTGTTCCGGCAGTAAATGTAGTAAGATTAGAAGATGTGGTAGAAGAAGATGGAGAATGTGCAGTTGCAGGAACTGTAGTAAGAGTGCTTGGAGATATTTCAGGAAACATCCTATTAGTATTTTTAAAAGATACAGCTAAAAATATAACCAAAAAGTTAGTTGGAAGTAATCAGGAACCAGATAGTGAAATGGGGAAATCTGTATTGTGTGAGATTGCCAATATTATATCAGCTTCTTATATGAATTCTATTGCTCAATTAACTGGACTAGCTATGGCGCCATCTGTTCCAGCTGTTGCATATGATATGTTAGGAGCAATTCTTACAACAACATTTATAGAATCTAATCAATATGATGAATATATATTAGATATAGAAACAGTATTTTTAGACGGTACAGAGGAAAATATAGGAGGACACTTTTATTATATCCCAATGCCGGGTTCTTTGGAAAAAATATTAAAATCAATAGGAATAAGTTAATTTTATGGAGGAATTAAAAATGGCGAAAGTTTTAATTGTAGATGATGCAGCATTTATGAGAATGATGATAAAGGATATATTAGAAAAGAATGATTTTGAAATAATTGGGGAAGCAAGCAATGGAGTAATGGCAGTAGATATGTATAAAAAAGAAAAGCCGGATGTTGTAACAATGGATATCACAATGCCTGATATGGATGGGATTGAAGCTGTTAAACAAATAAAGGCATTTGATCCAGATGCAAAAGTAATTATGTGTTCAGCAATGGGACAACAATCAATGGTTATGGACGCTATAAGAGCTGGAGCAAAAGATTTTATAGTAAAGCCATTCCAAGCTGATAGAGTTTTAGAAGCTATAAAGAAAGTAGTTGGTTAATATATTTACGAATTAAAGTATTCTGAGTAATAAAAGGAGGGGAGAATATGCAGATTGTAGTATTTAAACTTGGAGACGAACATTTTGCGGTAGAAACTGAACGTGTTCAGGGAATAAATGATATGATGGGTATCACGAGAGTTCCAAAGGCACCAAGTTATATTAAAGGATTAATTAATTTACGTGGAAGTATTAAGTCTCTTGTTGACATAAATTTATTATTAGATGTTAATTCAAGTGTAGTGCAAAATAATATAATAATACTAACAGTTGAAGATGAAGAAATAGGTATTTCAGTAGATGAAGTAGAAGAAGTTTTAGATATAGATGAAACTAGTATACAAAAGCTTGAAAAAGATTCGAATAAAGCACAGCCTTATATAAAAGGTATATTGAACTATGAAGATAAGCTTTTGACAATAATAGATATAGACAAACTGTTAAATTAAGTATTGAAATGAGGGTGGAATATGGCAGATGTTTTATCACAAAATGAGATAGATGCTCTGTTATCAGCTTTGTCTACAGGTGAATTAGAAGCTGAAGATGTACCAAAAGATGATGATAAACACAAAGTTAAATTATATGATTTTAAAAGCCCACAGAAGTTTTCAAAAGAACATATAAGGACATTAGAATTAATTCATGATAACTATGCAAGAATAATTTCGAATTATCTAACAGGCCAGACAAGACAAAATGTTAAGGTGAAGATAGAAACTGTAGAACAGATAACATATGAGGAATTTATACATTCTGTGCAAAACCCAACTATTATGACAATATTCAAAATGCCACCATTATCTGGAACAATATTGTTTGAGACAAATCCACAATTTTCTTTGCAGGTAATTGACATATTGCTTGGTGGAAATGGAAATAGGAAAACTGAAACTAAAGAATTTTCAGATATAGATAAAAATATAATGAAGCAAATAACAAGTGGTATGATTAGTAACTTGAAGTTAGCTTGGGAATCAGTTGTAGAAGTTGAGCCGGAAGTTGAAGGTATAGAAACCAATCCGGCAATTAATCAAACTATGGCACCTAATGATCCAGTCGCATTAATAACTTTTTCAGTAGAAATGAACAAAAGAAGTACTTTTATAAATATATGTATTCCATATTTAAGCATTGAAAAGATACTTGATAAATTGGTAGTGCAGTATGCTTTTACCAATGTAGATGAAAACTTAATAGCTGAATCTAGGGTTAAGATAGAAGAAGGCATTAATAAAGTTGATGTTGAAATAATAGCTGAACTTGGAAAAACTAGCAGTTTAACTGTAGATGATTTCTTAAGATTAAATATAGGTGATGTAATTAAACTTGATAATAAGAGTTCATCCCCAATAAAAGTATATGTAGGAGATGAAGAATGCTATTATGCAAAGCCAGGTGTAGCAGGAAAGAATATGGGAGTTATGATATTAGATATAACAGATAAGGAAGTGAATGGGTATGAGCAATGATTTTTTATCTCAAGAAGAAATAAATGCATTATTATCAGGTGAAGATAGTAGTGATACAAGTACAGATAAAGCAGATGAAGAATTAATAACAGAAATAGATAAAGATCTTCTTGGGGAAATAGCTAATATTTCAATGGGGTCTGCATCAACAGCATTATATCAATTAATAAATCAAAAAGTGAATATTACTACACCAGTTGTATCTGTAACAACATTAAAAGAAATAAGACAAGAATTTGAAACTCCAAATATAATTTTAGATATTAAATATATAGAAGGAATAGTGGGAAGAAATATATTAATTATTAAAATACAAGATGGAGCTGTCATTTCAAACTTGATGATGGGTGGAGATGGAAAAATAGAGGCTAATCTTACAACATTATCAGAAATAGAAATTAGTGCTGTATCAGAAGCTATGAATCAAATGATAGGTTCTGCAGCAACATCAATGGCAACAATGTTTGGAAGAAAGGTTGATATTTCACCACCAACATCAAAGGTTATAGAAAATGATGATGTTCCAATTTCTGATGATATATCAGAAGATCAACCTATAGTTAAGGTTTCATTTAGATTAACAATAGGTGATTTAGTAGATAGTAACATAATGCAAATATTCCCAATTGAGATTGCTAAAAATATAGTTGCAATAATGACTGGGGAAGATAAAGGTCAAGAGGAAGTGGAAGCAGTGAAACAAAGTGAACCTATTCAAAATAAAGAAATAGAACAACCAGTTCAAGCTCCACAACCACAATATGCACCTCAACAACAACAATATCAACAACCTCAGTATCAGCAGCCACAGTATGCACAACCGCAATATCAGCAGCCGGTTGAAGTACACCAAGCTGCATTTGAACCATTAGTTCCACAACAAGGTGTACCTCCAATGAAAAATATGGATTTAATATTGGATGTGCCACTAGATATTTCAGTTGTTCTAGGTAGAACAAGAAAAAGTATTCAAGATATATTAAACCTTGGAACTGGATCTTTGATAGAATTAGAAAAGCTTGCAGAAGAACCAGTTGAAATATTAGTAAATGGCAAGCAAATAGCACTTGGGGAAGTAGTTGTAGTTGATGAAAACTTTGGTGTAAGAATAACTAGCATTGTAAGTAATGTTGAGAGAATAAGAAATTTAAAATAATTAAGAAAGACTCCTTTTATAGGAGTTTTTTTATTATTTAGTAATTTATATATTTAGATAACCAGTGCTAAGTTATTTTGGATAATATTATAATAAATAAAAAATAATGACTAAAGAATAAAAAATAAATTATTATATGTGCCTGTTCTTTTCTACGGCAAGCTCAGAAAATCCAGTATGTGATGAAAGAATCGGCGGCTAAATTATTTATTTAATTAAAGTTATTGTATTTTATTGGATTTGTATTTTATAGAAGATAACATTATAGTCGCTTTGGAGATTTTTTTATTTTATCCAAAATCTTAATATTAATAATGCTAAACTTAATTTTAATGTGTACGATAAATAAATAAGAAAATTAGAATGGAGAAATGTTTATGAGTATTAGTAGAATAAGTAATCAATCATATATAAATTCATATACTTCAGGTAAAGTAACACAAATGGATAAAGTAAGAAATACCAAGTCTACTGATAGAATAGAAATTTCATCATTAGGGAAAAGTCTTCAAGAGTATTCATTAAATGGTGAAATAGATAATTCTAAAAAGATAGCAGAACTAAGAACTAAGATAGACAGCGGAACTTATAATATAGATGCAAGGCTTACAGCTAAGAGTTTATTATATGCGATGAAGGAGAAATAAGTTAAATGTTAAATGAACTTATTGGACTAATAAAAGAACAGGATAATAGATTAAGTGAATTAAGTGAGTTACTTCAAATGCAATATGATTTTATGGTTAATAAAAATTTGTTTGGATTAGAAGATTTAGTAGATAAAATCAATGATTGTAGTAAAAGAGTAGCAGAAGTAGAACTTAAAAGAAGAAATCTAATGGGCGAAAAAAGTCTAACACAGTTTGTTTCAGAACAAAATAACAAAGAACTGGAAAAAGCTTATGAAAGTATAAAAAACACATTAGATGAAGTGAAGATAAAAAAAGAAACGAATGATATATTACTAAAACAAAGATTAAGTTTTAATTCCAGAATGCTTGCTATATTAAATCCAAGCAGAGAAATTAAAACGTATAATTCTTATGGAAGTTTAAAAAAATAATTCTCAGAAATGTACAATTGACAATGCAATGTGATATATATCAAGAGTGGAATTAAGTATCTTGTGAAAATTCAAAAAATTAAATATAAATTTCTGGTTTTATTTTTATTAAGTAATTTTAACTATATACATTTATCGATGTATACTTAGTTATATATAAATATATTAATTATTGAAATATAGGAATTTGAATATATACAGGGATGTTAAAAAATGAAAGGTAGGATAAAATGGCAGGGTTATTAGACACATTTACTATTTCAAAGAGAGGATTAAATGTACAGCAATCTAATATTAACACATCATCACATAATATTGCTAATGCAAATACAGTGGGATTTTCTAGACAAAGATCCGTTATTCAAACAACAAGACCTTTTGGTGGAGCTTCAAGATTTGATACATGTACAGTTGGGCAGGTTGGTACAGGGGCAGAAGTTACTGCGATACAAAGAGTTAGAGATCAATTTTTAGATTATCAAGTGCGCAGTAAAACTACAGAATCTGGTGGCTTAAACATAAAGTATCAGTATTTATATCAGGCAGAAAATATCCTTAATGATTCATCGGATGCTGGTATTCAAAATGCATTAAATGAATTTTTTGATGCTTTTCAAGAAATTTCAAAGGCACCAGAAAAAACAAGTAATAGAGATGTAGCTATTTCTCAAGCAGCAGCTTTAGCTGATATGATTAATAGCAAATATACACAATTAGAGAAAAAAAAATCAGATGCTCAATCACTTCTCACACAAAATGTTGCTGAAATCAATGGAATACTAGATTCTATTAATAGTTTAAATAAACAAATTTCAAGTATAGCTGCAATTGGAATGACTCCAAATGATTTGATGGATCAAAGGGATAATTTATTAGATGAATTAAGTGCAAAGTTTGGAATTAATGTTGATAGAGATAGCAGAGAAACTATTAATTTAACAACAACAGAAAAGCAGGATAGTATAAATATTGGTGGAAAAGATGTAGATAAATTAGTGTCATCAAGTCCTAATGATGAATATATACGTTTTTCTGCAATAGATAGTGTTGAGGTAAAAGATGATGGTAATGGTAATTATAGTTTAACTGTAAAGTATAATAAACTTGGAGATGATACAAATCAAGGTACTTTTACTATACCATGCGGGTCTAAAGCAGAGGCAGAATCAAGACAAAATGAATTATTAGAATCAAGAATAATCATTACTGATAGTGATGGAAATATAAGAGATGATGCAGGAAATGTAGTAGCAGATGGTGGAAATGTAGGCTTTGATAAGCTAAATATGTTAAAAGTAACTGAAGGAGAAATAGCAGGTAATCAGAAAGCTCAGAAAGAAATGCAAACAGCTATGGATGAACTTGATAAGTTAGCAGCTGGTTTTGCGTATGCAGTAAATGCTATTCAAACAGGAAGTATAAATGGGCAAAATGCATTAACTACTGAGTTGATTTTTGTAAATAAAGATGGTGCTAAAGATGCTAATGGTAATGCTAATTCTGATATAGGAATTAATGCAAAAAATATATCAATAAATGCAAAAATGAAGAAAGATTCAAGTCTTCTTATATGTGGAGAAAACATAACTGATGTTAGTGGAGATAAAGCAGGAACAAGAGCACTTGCAATTGCTAATTTATCTAACATGAAGATGGATTTTTCAAAGGTTACTGTAAATGATAATATGGAAAGAAATACATTCTTAACAGCTGCTGGTGTTGGTTTTAAGACAGGATCAAATTTAGAACTTGAAGGATCTACTAGCGGATCAACAGCAAAGGATAAATATATATCTATAACTAATACCTTAGGAACATCGATAAAAACAACAAAGGAAAGTCTTACTTCAGTAGCTGGAGAACTTGAAAGTTATGAAGAGCAAAGATTATCTGTATCAGGTGTTTCATTAGATGAAGAAATGACAGATTTGATAACTTTCCAACATGCATATCAAGCAAATGCAAAGATGATAAATACAGTTGATCAATTATTAGATGTTGTTATAAACGGATTAAAAGCTTAATAAAAAGAGGTGATAAAAATGCAAAGAATAACTAATTCAATGATGACAAGCAAGTTCTTAAGCAATATGAAAAGAAATTTAAATAATATGAGTACATTACAAAATCAGCTAGCTTCAGGAAAAGAAATTTTAAGAACATCTCAAAATCCTTTTGCAGCTACAAGAAATAAACAGCTTGCAAATCAAATATCAGATAATGAGCAATATAATTCAAACATTAAAGATACGTCTAACTGGCTTGACACAACAGATACGGCACTCGCACAAGCTGGAAACGTAATGGCTAGAATTAAAGAACTTATGGTTAAGGCAGGAAATGGAGCATATAGTGAAGATGAAATTGCAACTATAAAAAATGAAGTTGTTGAAAAGTCAAAAGAATTAGCACAAATAATGAATACTACATTTGATGGTGCTTATATATTTGGTGGAACTAAAGGAACTAGTAAACCAGTTACTGTAGATAGTAATGGAAATTTGGCTTATGCAGATAAGAATGGAAATGGATTTGGTAATCCTGCTATTCCAGATGTGTCAACTGGAAATGATAAAACTAATGCAGAATCACAATTATCTACTAGTTTAAAAACGGAAATTTCACAAGGTGTAGTTGTAGAATATAATAAAACTGCAACTGATATTTTTGAATTTACAGATACTAAATTAGGTGATATAAATGTAATGAATGAAATAAGCACCTTGATAAATAACTTAGGTAAAATGTCAGATAAAACAGGAGCTACTACGGATGCTGAAAAAGAAGCAGCATTAAATTATGTTAATGGTGAAGGATTATCCAAGATGGATTCAATAGTCCAAAATCTATTAGCTAACAGAGCTCAAGTTGGAACAATGCAAAACAGGATGGAAAGTGCAATGGAAACAAATGAAGATCAAAACTATAATATGACTGATATTCTATCAAGTTCTGAAGATATTGATTTTACAGAAAAGACAATGGAATATGCTGTAATGCAGACGGTATATACAGCATCACTTCAAACAAGTTCAAAGGTATTAATGAATACTATAATGGATTATATTTAGGTGGGAGTGGAATAAATGATATTTAATTCAAAGGTACATGGACCAATAGAATATGAAGAAAAGGATATTTTAACTTTTAATAAGGGCATCTTAGGATTTGAAAAGCTAAGAAAATTTATCCTAATTGACTTAGAAGAATATGAACCTTTTAAATTATTCCATTCATTAGAGGATGATGAACTAGGGCTTATAGTGACTTCGCCATATGATTTTTTTGAAGAATATAAAGTTAAACTAAGTAATGATGTTGTTGAACATTTAGGAATAAAAAAAACAGAAGATGCAATAATAGTAACAACAGTAACTCTTAATTCAGATCCTAAAAAAATCACAGCTAACCTGCAAGGACCTATAGTGATTAATTCTTTTAATAATTTAGGAGAACAAATCATTATAGATAATTGTAAGTACAAAGTAAAAGAACCACTAATGAAGGAGTGATTATATGCTTATTATAACAAGAAAAAAAGGTGAGTCACTCATGATTGGTGATGATATAGAAATTACTATAAGTAAAATAGAAGATGGAAGTGTAAAAATAGGAATACAAGCACCTAAAGAAGTAAGTATACTTAGAAAAGAACTTTTAGAAGAAATAAAGAATGAAAATAAAAACGCAGCCAATATGAATTTTGACTTATTAAAAAATATAAAAAGAAATAAGGAGTAAGTAATTTTCAAGGAGGAATGTTTAACATGGATGTTAGTTCTATTAATAGGAATCAAGATTACTTAAAGATTTATGCTAGAAATGCTGAAATAACGCAAAACACTGGATATACTTCTAATGAAGATAATGTATATAAAAATTCAATGATAAAAAACTTATTAAATAAAGAAGATGTGCCTGAAAAACAAAATAGAAATGAAAAAGAGCAGATTAAAAAAGAAGATTTAGATAAGGCTATGGGAAAATTAAATAAATTTTTAGAAGATGAAAAGACACATGCGGAATATGAAAGACATGAGGATTTAGGAACTTTAATGGTGAAAATAGTGGATGATGATACTCAACAAGTAGTTGTAGAACTGCCACCTGAAAAAGTCTTGGATATGATTGCAAGCTTATGTAAGCAAGTAGGTTTGCTGGATAAAAAGGCATAACAATTCATTTAATGATTGACATATTACAAGTTAATTGCCAATTAGATAAAGGAGGCGATGCTTTGGAGTTTAAATTGAATAAAATTGATACAGATATAAGAAATAAAATTCATGAGAGTACAAAGGCGGATAAAATCCATAGTACTAAGGAAGAAAGTGGAATAGCTAAACTTAAAGATTATGATGAACAAAAAGAAAAGAATAATGAAAAGCAGAAAAGAAGAAATGCTGAAAAGAAATACATTACAATTGATGGTATTAAATATGATTCTGCAATAGTAAATATAGAAGCAGAAAAAATAGGAACAATAAATGAAGAAAATTCTAAAGGCAGAATTTTAGATGCAAAGAAATAGGAGGATTTATGGATGTATCCAAATGCTTATAATGTATACAAAAACAATAGTGTAAATTATGCGTCAAAAGATCAATTATTATTAATGCTTGTAGATGGTGCAGTAAAGTTTGCTAAAATAAGTAGACAAGCAATAATAGATAAGGATATAAAAAAGGCTCATACTAATTTAATGAAGACGCAAGAAATATTTATTGAATTGATGGTAAGTCTTGATATGGAAAAAGCAGAGTGGACAAATGATCTTATGCAGATTTATGCTTTTATAAAGGATAAACTAGTAGAAGTTAATATGAAGAAAGATATAAAAATAATGGATGAAATCCTGCCTTTAATAGAAGAAGTGAGAGATTTATGGTATGAAACTGATAAAAGAGCAAAACATCAATAAAGATTAAAATTAAGGAGTGATAAATATGTCAAGTGTATCAAGAACAAGAGCAACAAATCTTACAGGACTTATTGATATTGATTCTTTAGTTGAGGCAAATTTACTTAGACAAAAAACAAAATTAAATACTGCAACTCAAAAAATGAAGGTAGAAGAATATAGACAACAACAATATAGGGAAGTACAAACTAAAGCAAAGACTTTTTATAATAAGTATTGCGATATTTTAAGTGGTGGAAGCTTCCTATCTTCAAGCACATATAATACTACTAAATATACATCAAGTAATTCAAATATAGTACAAGCAACTGGAAGTTCAACATCAAATGTAACTAACTACAATATTTCAGTTGAGACATTAGCAGCTAAAGCTAGTACAACATTTAATAAAGATTCTATTGTTTCAGGTAATAAAATAAAAATAAAAGTTGGAGATGGAACAGAACAAGAATTTACACTAAATGGATCAACTAAAGAAGAGATAGCCAAAAAATTGAATTCTGATTTAATTAATGCAGGAATTGAAGCAAATGCTAAATATAGTGATTTAGCTAATGGTGGACTTGGTGGTTTAGTTATAGAAAATTCTACAGAAGGGGATATTAAGTTAAATGTATCCATAAGTGAAAAATTAGACTCAACAACATCTAAAAATGTTACTACAGATGGAAGTTATTCAACTAGTATTGATAAAAGTAATCTAAAAGCCGGAAATAAAATTAAAATTGATAATGTTGAAATTACAATGAGTGGGGCTAATGAAGAAGAAATTGCAAAGAATTTACAATCAGCGTTATCAAGTAAAAATCTAAAAGCAGAATATAGTTCGTCAGATGGAAAGCTGACTATAAAATCAACAAATGCTGGTGATAATGCAGCAAATAAATTTGAAGCTAAATTAATTGCTGATGGTGGCGAAGAAACAAATTTAAATGTGGATTTGGATAAGGGATATAGTTCTAGTATAGATGTTTCAGAATTAAATGAAAGTAAAGGTATTAATATTAATGGTCAGAATTTTAGAATAGAATATAAAGATGGTACCAAAGAGATAAATATAGACGAATTAAATAAACAATTAAATAGCAAATCTGTACAAGCGAAAATAGAAAATGGAAAATTAATAATAAACTCTACAGGTGTAGGAACTGCATCTAAATTCACAGCTGGAGTATCAACTTATTCAACTTCTTCTGAAACAGGTACACAAAAACAAGGAACAAATCTTACTGCAACTATCACAGAAGGGGGGAATTCGTATAAAATTAATAATGGAGAACTACCAGATGGTACAAAGGTAAGTGGAAATTCAATAAAGTTAGATGGAACAACTTTTACATTTACTGGGACAACTGTGACAAAAGATAGTGCTGGACAAATAGTAAGTGATAATCAAGTTACATTAACAGGTAAATCTGATGGTACAGAGCTTAAAAATAAAATTGTAGAATTTATTAAGGATTATAATGAACTATTGGGACATATTAATGGAAAGTTATATGAAGAATATGATAAATCATACTTACCATTAACAGATGAGGATAAAGAAGGTTTAAGTGATAGCGAAATTGAGAAACTTGAAAAAAAGGCACAAACAGGTCTTTTGAAAAATGATAGTTATTTAAGAAATTTTGCAGATGATATGAAACTTACAATGACTACTATGCTCGAAAAATCAGGATTAAGCTTAGAAAAAATAGGTATAAGTCCTGTTAAGGATTATACTACACAAAATGGTTTATTTACTGTGGATGAGGATAAGTTACTATCAGCTATTGAAGAGAATCCAGAGGGAATACAAGAATTATTTTCAGGTTCAAATGGGATTATTACTAAACTAAAAAATAATCTATCAGATCATGCAACTGGAACTTTTTCGAGATTAGCTCAAAAGGCTGGTGTTGCAGGAGGTGTTACTGCAACGACTAATGAAATGACAAAAGATATAGAACAAAGAAAAAAGACAATTGCTCAAATGCAGGCTGCTCTAAAAGAAAAAGAAGATGCATTGTATTCTAGATATTCTAGTTTAGAAAGTTCATTAGCAGCATTGCAAGCGCAACAAAGTTCTTTATTGTCATATAGTTCATAAATAATATAAGGGAGAATTTATGAATTTAAATGAATTATTAAAAGAATACAAAGATATAACAGTAGGTATGATTGAAAGAGTTAATAGAGATGAAGAAATATCTACTTTAGTAGAGAAAAGACAATGTATATTAAATGATATTAGTGTTTTAGATTTTAATAAAATAGAAATTCAAAAAATTATAAATGAATTAAACATTAATGAATTTGAAGAAAAACTATCAAGTTTAATACAAAATAAAATGTTAGAAACCAAAAAAGAAATAAAAAATATAAAACAAGCACAAATTGCACATAAAAAATATGCAGATTTTAATGGTAATGCAGTGATTTTTAGTACTATAAGATAAAATTATAAAAAAAGTATAAAAAAGTACTAAAGGATATTAATGATATATCGATTATATAAATATAAGGCTTATAAGTTTTTAACTCTTAAGAGTTAATATATATTAAAAGACATGGAAGTCTAAATTAGTCAAAAATCAAGGAGGAAAATAAAATGGTAATTTCACACAATCTTAATGCTATGAATGCTCATAGACAAATGAAATCAAACACAACTAGTACAGGAAAGTCAATTGAAAAATTAAGCTCAGGTTTAAGAATAAACAGAGCTGGGGATGATGCAGCAGGTCTTGCTATTTCTGAAAAAATGAGATCTCAAATCAGAGGATTAAATCAAGGTTCTACTAATGCTCAAGATGCTATTTCTTTAGTGCAAACTACTGAAGGTGCATTGACTGAAACACACTCAATGTTACAAAGACTTAAAACATTAGCTACTCAATCAGCTAATGGTACTTATACAGATTCAGATAGATTATTAATTCAAGAAGAAGTAGGTCAATTAAAATCAGAAATAGATAGAATTGCAACTCAAACTGAATTTAATGGTACAGCTGTATTAGCGGCTAGTGGATCTGTAGCATTCCAAGTTGGAAATAAAGCTGGTCAAAAGATTACTGTTAATATGGCTACTATGAATACTAGTGCAATTGGAATTGATGGTTTAAGTTTATCAGCTGCTACTGGTGCTTCGGATGCATTAACTAGTATTGATACTGCAATAAATGTTGTATCAGCACATAGAGCTAAACTTGGAGCTATTCAAAACAGATTGGAACATACAATTTCATCAACAGATACAACAGCAGAAAATTTACAAGCATCAGAATCAAGAATAAGAGATACTGATATGGCTAAAGAAATGATGGAATATACTAAGAGTAATATATTAACTCAAGCAGCTCAATCAATGCTTGCTCAAGCTAATAGTGCTCCAAATAGTGTATTAAGTCTATTACAATAATTGGTGTTATTTATATAGGCTTACCTAGTTATAAAAAGAGAATTCAATTTAATGGATTCTCTTTTTTCTTATAAAAATTTTATGCAGGTTTTGTTAATATGGTGTTTTCTTATATTTTAGGCAATAATTAAATTTAAAGATTTTATAATATATATCGAAATATATATTGAGGTGAATATATATGATAGAATCTTCATTTGTAATAGAAAAAAGTAAAGATGGTTATAATATTGCTAAAATTAAAGTAGATAATAAGTGGATTTATATTGGGAGTAAATATAATGTAAAATCAGATATTGATAAATTTTTGCAAAGCATAAAAAAGAAATCACTAATTGAAAGTGAGAGATTTATAGTATTTGGCTTTGGGGCAGGAGAACATATAAAAAAATTAAGAGAAAAATCAAAAAAAAGTGAAATACTAATATTTGAGCCTAATAATGATTTATATAAATATGCAGTTAATTGTGATTTTATAAAAAAAGATGATAAAATACAATTAAATAGTTGTAGTATAGAGGAAATAGAAGATTTTTGTAATAGTGAATTTATAAATGAATTTAATATAAATAATGTGAAATTAATGGAATTTTCTGTTTATTCAAAAATGTATGAAGAAAAAATTGCTTATATATTAACTAAATTAAGAGATCTTTTTACAAATTATCTAGTGAGTATAAATACTAAAATAGGGTTTAGTGAAAGATTTTTTACTGCTATGATTAAAAATATGCCCTATATATGTGAATCTTCTTTACTTATTAATTATAAGGATATATATAAGAATAAGCCAGCAATAATAGTATCAGCAGGACCTTCCTTAGATAAAAATATAGACTTATTAAAGGGGATTGAAGATCAGTTTGTTATAATAACTGGTGGAAGACCATTAAAAGGTTTATTAGAAAAAAAGATAAAACCTAAATTAGTAGTATCTATAGACCCAGAAGATATAAATTATGAATTAATGAAAGGGTGTATAGAAAATACTGATTTACCATTATTATATTATGAAGTAACTAATGAAAATATATTGAAAAATTATAGTGGACCAAGGATATTATCTATACATAGTGATTTCGTAAATAGCTTGATAGACTATAAGAGTATAAAGTTAGATTGTTATGGTTCAGTAGCACATTCAATGGTTTCAGCTGCTATTTTTTTAGGGTGCAATCCAGTTATAATGATAGGTCAAGATTGTGCATATACTGATGATAATGCACATTCTACATATTTAGAGGAGAAACATAATGATGAGAAGTTTGAAGATGTAAAAAGTGAATTAGATATTTGGGTTGATGGTGTAAATGGAGAAAAAGTAAGAACAAGTAGTGTTCTTAATGTATATAGATTAGGTTTTGAAGAAATGACCAAAAAATATAACGATGTAATATTTATAAATGCTACAGAAGGTGGCGCAAGAATTAATGGTACTATAGAAATGACATTGAAAGATGCAATTAACAAATATTGTAATAATAAGGTGGAAAAGATAACTATTGTTGATGAAGATTATGACTTGGATAGAAAAGTTAAAAAGAAATTAATAAAATTAAAAGATGATATTAAAGAGGTTAAAGAGTTTTGTATTAAAGGAGAAGCTTTAGTAAAAAAATTGACTATTAGTTCGGAAAATTCAAAATGGAATTCTATAATTGGAAAATTAGATAAGCTTGATCGAAGTATGCTTGAGAAAGTAAAAGAATGTGAATTGATTTATCCTTTATTATATCCAACTATTTATAAAATAATGACAAATAGTTCTTTTGATAAAGAAAAAGACATGAATAAAGTTAAAAAGTTAATAATAGATGAAAGTAAAATATTATATGGAGAATTAATAAGATTAATAGATAAAAATTCAAAATTAATAGATGAAGCCATAGAAGAAATAAAAGTAGAGGGGGAAGAGTAGTTGCTTAATAATGCATCAATTTTAATAACTGGAGGTACAGGATCTTTTGGTAAAAGTTTTATTGAAAGAGTATTGAAAGTATATAATCCTAAAAAAATAGTGATTTATTCAAGAGATGAATTTAAACAGGACTTAATGGCAAAAGAATTCAAAGCTAAATTTCCTGAAAAATTTAATAAACTTAGATTTTTTCTAGGAGATGTTAGGGATAAAGAAAGATTATATAGGGCATTTAGAGATATTGATTATGTAATTCATGCAGCTGCTATGAAGCAAGTACCAGCATGTGAATATAATCCATTTGAAGCAATAAAGACAAACATACATGGAGCACAAAATGTAGTTGATGCAGCAATAGATTGTAAAGTTAAGAAGGTTGTTGCATTATCTACAGATAAAGCTGTTAATCCGATAAACTTATATGGAGGAACAAAGCTTGTTTCAGATAAACTTTTTATAGCTGGAAATGCTTATTCAGGTAAGGGTGGTACTGTATTTTCTGTAGTAAGGTATGGTAACGTTGCAGGGAGCAGAGGTTCAGTTATTCCATTTTTTAAATCACTTATTGAAAATGGGGAGAAAAGATTGCCTATAACAGATTATAGAATGACAAGATTTTGGATTACATTAGATCAAGGTATAGATTTAGTTTTTAAAGCCTTAAAAGAGTCTAGAGGAGGAGAAACATATATTTCTAAAATACCTTCTTTTAAAATTACAGAATTAGCATTAGCTATGTTTGAAAGTGCTGATTTGGTAGAAGTTGGGATTAGAGAAGGGGAAAAGCTTCATGAAGTCATGATTACAAAAGATGATTCTAGAACAACATATGAATATGATAAACATTATATAATATACCCACATTTTGATTGGTGGAATTCTAAGGAATATATGACTCCAGGAGGAAAGTTAGTTGAAGAAGGATTTGAATATAATTCAGAAACTAATACTGAGTGGCTGGATGTTAAAAATTTGAAAGAAGAATTGGAAAAAATATAAATTGTAAGGATGTGTGAATTTAATGATAAAATATTGTAAAAAATGTGTTATGCCAAATACTAAACCTAATCTTAGGTTTGATGAAGAAGGAGTATGTAATGCTTGTAGAAACTTCGAAAATAGAAAGGAGATAAATTGGGAGGAAAGAAAGAAATCTTTAGAGAAAATTTTAAATAGATATAGATCAAAAGATGGATCAAATTGGGATTGCATAATACCAGTAAGTGGAGGTAAGGATAGTACATTTCAGGTTATAAAAATGCTAGAGCTTGGAATGAATCCACTTTGTGTTACATCAACTACTTGTAACCTAACTGAAATTGGTCGAAGAAATATCGAAAATTTACAAAATTTAGGTGTTGATCATATAGAGTTCACGGCAAATAGATGTGTTAGAAAAAAATTAAATAGAATTGGATTAATAGAAGTTGGAGATATATCATGGCCTGAGCATGTAAGCATATTTACTACACCAGTGAGAATTTCTGTTAATATGAAAATTCCACTTATAATATGGGGGGAAAATTCACAAAATGAATATGGTGGTCCTGCTGGAGCAGTTGATAACAATGTTTTAGATAGAAGTTGGCTTGAAGAGTTTGGAGGTTTATTAGGGCTTAGAGTAAGTGATTTAGTATCACAAGATGGAATAGAAAAAAAACATTTAATTCCATATACATATCCAACTGATGAAGAATTAAAGGAAGTTGGTGTTACAGGTTTATTTTTAGGATACTATATTCCATGGGATGGATATTCTAACTTTTTGATATCACAAAATCATGGTTTTGAATCATGGGGAAAGACTATTGAGGGATCATCAGTAGATTATGAAAATATAGATAATTACCAAGTAGGAATACATGATTATTTTAAATTTTTAAAGTTCGGTTTTGGACGTGCATCTGACTTAGTATCTATGCATATTAGAAGAGGGAGATTAACAAGAAGTGATGGTATGGAAATAGTAAAGCGTCATGATGGTAAATTTCCATGGACTTATTTAGATAAGCCGATTGAAGAAATATTAAGACCATTAGACATATCAGTAGATGAATTTATAAAAATATGTGATCAATTTACAAATAAAAAGTTATTTTTAACAGATAGAAATGGTAATTTAATTAAAGATAAAAAAGGTAACTTAACTAAAATAAACTATGATAACGAATAAAGTGAAGTTATATGATTTAAATATAAGGGGGAAATATTAGTGGGAACTCTTATTATAGATTATGGAATGGGAAATCTATTATCAGTTAAACGTGCTATTGAAAAATGCAGAGGAGATGTATATATATCGGATAATCCTAATGATATATATAATGCAGAACGTATTATTCTTCCGGGAGTTGGAGCATTTAAGGATGGAATGATTAATTTACAAAAAAAAGGATGGGGAGAAAAGATAAAAGAAGCTACATTAAAGAATGAAATACCATTATTAGGAATATGTTTGGGGATGCAGCTATTAGCCAATAAAGGATTTGAGGTTGAGGAAACAAAAGGTCTTGGTCTTATAAAAGGAGAGGTAAGGTTATTAAAAAGTATAGATAATTTAGAAAAGATACCTCATGTTGGTTGGAATGAAGTAGAAATAATTAATAATAGTTATCTATTTGATGGAATAAATAATGGAACTGACTTTTATTTTGTTCATAGCTATCAATTCATACCAGAGAGTTCTAATAATATTGTTACAAAAACACCTTATTGTGGTGGTTTTGTTTCATCAATACAAGAAAATAATATATATGGTGTTCAATTTCATCCAGAAAAAAGTCAAAAATCTGGATTTAAAATTATTGAAAATTTTTTGAAATTATAAATATTAGAAGGAGATATGAGATTTGCTTAAAGTTCGTGTAATACCAACATTACTTTTTAAAGATATAGGACTTGTAAAAGGTGTTGGCTTTAATAGTTGGAGAAGAGTTGATACTGTTCTTCCTGCAATAAAAGTTTATAATATGCGTGAAGTTGATGAATTAATTTTGCTTGATATAAGTGCTTCAAGTCAAAATAGAGATCCTGATTATAAAGAGATAGAAGAATTTTCAAAAGAATGTTTTATACCATTTACTGTTGGTGGAGGAATTAAAACTTTAGAACATATAAAATTATTATTAAGATCTGGAGCAGATAAAGTTTGTATAAATTCAGAAGCATATAATAATATTAATCTTATAAAAGAGGCTTCAGATATGTTTGGAAGTCAATGTATAGTCATAAGTATAGATGCTAAACTTCATGAAGATGGTAATTATTATTGTTATTCAAATTGTGGAACTATATGCATTAATAAGCGTGTTGAAGATTGGGCAAAAATAGTTGAAGCAAATGGTGCAGGAGAAATATTAATAACCTCAATTGAAAATGATGGTACTATGAAGGGGTATGATTTAGAGCTGATAAAAAGAATAACAGATGTTGTTGATATACCAGTTATAGCATCTGGTGGGGCAGGCAGTTATGAAGATATGTATAAGGCTATAAATTATTCCAAAGCTGATGCAGTTGCAGCAGCAAGTATTTTTCATTTCACTGAACAGACACCTAAGTGTGCAAAGAATTATTTAGGTCTAAAGGGAATACCAGTTAGAAGAACTTAAAAACTTTAATTATGGAAAGTGAGAATAAAATGAAAGTAGTTTGTATAGTTCAAGCACGAATGGGATCATCAAGATTACCAGGAAAAGTTCTTAAATTAATATGTGGAAAAACAGTTATTGAACATGATATTGCTAGATTAAGATTAGTAGAGAATATAGATGATATAATAATTGCAACTACTATGAATAAAGAAGATGATACCATAGTAGAAATAGCTAAGAAGCTAGGTGTTAAATTCTTTAGGGGGTCAGAAAATAATGTTTTATCTAGATATTATTTTGCTGCTAAAGAAAATAATGCGGATATAGTTGTAAGAGTTACTAGTGATTGTCCACTTTTAGATTATAAAGTTTGTGATAAGATTATTAGATTTTTTAAACAAAATAGAAATATTGATTATGTAAGTAATACTCTAGAAAGAACATATCCTAGAGGATATGATGTAGAAGTATTTTCATTTGAAGCTTTAAAAATGGCATATGAAAAAGCAAGTGAAACTTATGAAAAGGAACATGTTACACCATATATATGGCAAAATACTGAAATATTTAAGATTAATCAAATATGTAATGATGAAGATTATTCCAATCTTAGATTAACTTTAGATACAAAAGAAGATTTTGAGCTTATAAGTACAATATATGATAAACTATATACTAATAATCGTATTTTTGGATTTGAAGATATAATAAATTTATACAATAAAAATCCTGAAATTTTTGAAATAAATAAAGATATTGTTCAAAAGAGTGTTAAAGAATGATAAAAATAGATAAAATAGAAATTAGGAAAATTTTGAATGAAGATTGTGATTTTCTTTATGAATTAGCAATAGATAGATTATGTAGAAAAAATTCTTTTAATTCAGACTTTATAAGCTATGATACACATATAGAATGGTTTCATAAAAGTCTAGAAAATGAAGATAGAAAAATATATATAGCTCAATATGAAAAAAAACCTATAGGTCAAATAAGAATAGATAAAGTAAATGAAGAATGTGTGGAAATTTCATATTCAATAAAACCAGAATATAGAGGTTGTGGAATAGGAACCGCTATTATTTCATTAATTAAAGGTATTATAATTGAAGAATTTAAAAGTGTTAAAATAATACAAGGAAAAGTAAAATTTGATAATATTCTATCGAGAAAAGTATTTTTAAAAAATGGGTATTTAGAGTTGAAAGAAGATACTTTTTATAAGTATATATTTAAT
>OCAO01000210.1_pt1 | contig 34964 bp, 35 predicted proteins | sample 1477151 | NCBI WGS metagenome assembly OCAO01 (sample SAMEA2580298, study PRJEB22360) | human gut metagenome | biome: human gut; feature: human-associated habitat; material: faeces | place: Denmark | collected 2008/2010 | reverse complement strand
CCTGCATATACATAAGTGAATATTTTTTCTTATAACATTAAATATCTATATTTCAATCCCTTATATTTATTTTAAATAATAAATATTTTCTCACAGTTTATTTTTGCTATACTTTATTATACCACTAATAATATGTAAATACTTAGTATTCTATACCCATATAATAAGAAGCAAATTAATATTGAGTAATTCAATTTGACTTCTACAGTAGACATAAAATTTCCAAGTGATTAATTTTAATTTACTAACTATAATCTAATCTCTGCTAACTACTTCCCCATACTTTTTGTTATACTTAACTTCAACACTTATCTTTGGATGCTTTTCACAAAACTGACTGATTACAAAATAGCAACTTGGACATGGTTCCCACTTGCTATACAAAGTAAGTTTTCCATAATCATTCAACTCTTTTTCTTCTATCTGCTTATGTATTTCCTCTAATATCTTCTTTTCACTATCATTAACCCTATTATATCCAATGCCTAACTTTCCTAATTTATTGACTTTACTGCTTTTAAATATTGCTTCTTTAAATGGTGGCGCTTTGCAATAATCCTCTATATCATTACTTCCGCTTATTGCCTTAAACTCTTTATTATCATACATTGCTACTGCTATATTTATAGAATCCTGAAGTGCTTTACTTTGATCTATTTTAAATGATTTCTTTTCATTTTCATCATTTTTCATATACTTATTTATGTTTTTTCTTAAACGCTTTATTCTTGGAATATTGTTATTTAAATGATCATGATATTCTACACTACCTTCTTTTGCTTTAATATATTCACACTTTATGTTTTCAGGTATTTCTATGGATATTGTTTTTGTTCTTGTTTTATCATTATATTCTTCTTTTACATCTTCTTTTTTAAGAAAAATCATCTTTTTCAAAAGTTCAATATCTTTTGCATAAATATAATTCTTATCAATTTCTATTTCTAGCTCTTTTAACCTTGCTTTTTCTTCTGTATTTATTGCTCTACATATATTATTTTTTGTTTTTTTTATAACTTCCAGCATATGTTTAACGTTGTCTTGAACGCCTGGCTCTCTTTCATATTCAACTCTATCTATATGAAGTTTTTTAACTTCATTCATTTTTTCACATAATTTATTGTGTTCCTCTTCAAACAATACTATTTTTTCTATATAATCAATAAAATCATCTATGTCATTTGCTTTATATGTGATTTCATTATCATTAATACATACCTTTAATCTTTCAGCCACACTTTTATCAAGGTTAAAAGTTTTTGCAATTTTTTCTGTAATATCTTCTTCATCATATTCACTTATTTTATAACCTTCTTTTCTTAACGAAGATTTAAAGTCATGAATATTGCTAATCTTTATTCGGTTTCTTTTTTCTAATCGCGTCCCTTTATGCACTATATTTACCTCATATTTTCGTTCTTAATTAATTTATCTTTTAAATATATAATTATTTCAATTCTCTTATCTTAAATATTCTTATTATTTATAGCAGACTTTTCCAATAATTATATTAGGTAATGATACTAAAAATACTATTTACGGTTTAATTAAGCCATCACCATCGTTTTTTATTCGATTTACTCTTTTTTTGCTAAAATTGACTACAATAAGAGCAACTTAAATTTCCATTTTCATCCAAGGCAAAGCTTCCAATGAAAAATCTGCCATTTTATTATCCTCCATAAATTTCAAATTTACTAGTCTATTAAATCTGAAGTTTATAACTTAGTAAAGTATAACATTTGCATAAGTACCACACTATTCAATTTTCTAAGAATATTATTTTTATTAATGGCTTTACAGATTTACATATTCTTAAATAAAAAACACCGCATATTCTTTTTGGATAATACGGTCTTCTTTGAATTAAATACTCTATTATCAAATTTTTAAAAAACATTTTTATGAGTTACTTTGTACTTTCTAACTGATAAGAGTAACAACTTTTAATATATTTTAAAGTCGTAATCATACTTATTTAGTATGTAAGATACATATCGTATCACCTTAGGTTCTACACTTTTTACTAAAATAAAATAAGAAGTTAAAAAGGAATTTTACATTAATAAGTATCCTTTTAACTTCTTATTTTATATTATAAAAATTCCAATCCCCCATATTTCCCCTACAAATAATTTATAATTATTATTTGTCCATAATACAATATCATATGAATACTTTACATCATAACTATTTACTGGCTTCAAAAAATAATCCCCTTGAAGAACTTAATCCCCAAATTATTTAATATACTAAGCTCTTCTTTATTCCCTAAGCCATCTATGAATTAAATTCATATTTTCTTTTCATATACATAAATAACATGCATGATATTTTGAGTTTTTACACTCTCTTTAAGATAATTTATTAATAATGTATATCTTTATTATATCTATATTAAGATTAATAAGTACTAGTAAACTTTATCTTCCCATATTAGTTATCTATTTTTTCATAAAACCCTATTTCTTTAGGTTTAATACTACATTTGCTTTTTATCTATTTCATTAATTTATATATCCCCTTCAGTTATTTCAAAATCTAGTTCTTACTTAGGTTTACTTAATATAATATTTTAATAATCATCTTTTAAATAAAATCATATTACAAATATTTATTGATATTGATATTATTTTCCCATTTTACTTCTCAATTCTCTTAGTTGAAAGATTACCTTATTCAGTATATAGAAGTAATACTGTCATGATTTTCTTCTATATATTTTCTATTCTTATTTTTATAGATTCTCCCTATTATATAGCTTTAAATATTTCATTAGTAATCTTAGCCATTAATAAAATTCAAATATTTATGCTATATCTTAATTTAAGCTAAATTATATTATCTCCACTCCTCACTAAAGTCAAATATTGTCGAATTGTATTTTCATTTTTCACATTTTTAAACTCTTTTTTAATTTTATTTATATAGCGCTATAAAACCTTTGACTTACCTGGATTATTATAATAAAATAAATTGAATTTTAAAAGATTTAATGTAAACATTTCACTTTTTGTCACAGTGACATTTTATAAATGGAGGACTAATATATGAGTAATAATAAATTCAGTTATTTATTAAATCTTCTAAAAATATCGCCTTCGCAAATGGCTGAATATTTAAATGTTGATCGAACATTAGTAAGTAAATGGAAAAATGGGACAAGAACAATATCAATTAATAGTGATTATTTTGATAAAGCTCTAGAATTTTTAATTCTTAAAAATGAAACATTAAATGCAAAATTACTTGAGAATTTATTATCATCAATTTATCCTGATCTAAATAATGAAGTTAATCATAACATTTATTTAATGAATCATTTAAAAAATTATATTTTAAATGATAATAATGATAATAAAATCTCAAAAACAAATGAAACTATAGCTCCCAATTCTATTTATAGCGCTTCTGCACCAATATATTCCAGCGAAGAAAATATGCTTCTTGGAATACTAAATATGTTAGATTCAGTAATTAACGATGGAATACCTCAAAAACTTATATTTATATTTAATGATACATTGGACTTATTAATGGATTATGATAATTTTAGAAATAAGTGGCTTGAAAAAGTGTTAACTCTTTTGAATATGGGATGTAAATTAAGACTTGCTTATACTATAGGCAATAGTTCAAAATTATTTATATATTTATCATCACTGATTTTTCATAAAAACTGTAGTATTTTATCATATATGAATTCATCTAATTATGACTCTAAAAAAATTTCTTTCCATATTATAGAAGATAGGAAAATATTTTTATCTATCTATCACTGTGATGAACGAAATTTATATTCTTATGGGGCAATATTTTTTGATCCGGTCAGCATTGATTTTTATACTAAAATTGCAGAGGGCATTATATCAAAAGCAAAACCAACATTATATAAATTGAATGCTGATACTTTGTATGATACTTTATTTCGTCAAATAAATGTCCAAGCTAATGAAATATTTGCTAACCATCATACAATATACTACTACGATAAAATACCTACAATTTATCCAACTATTAGTGAGGATTTATTTTATGAAATACTTTGCAATTCTATCCAATCTAAAGATACTATAAAAAAGGAATTTGATCTATTTAAAAAAATTAACCAGTATATTAAAGATCACTATTACAAAAATGAAAGAAAACATTTTTATCCAATTGATTCACTAATTAAAATGGCTGATATGGATACTATAGTTTATAGAGAAGCACTTAATCAATTTCCTAAATTAGTTGTTTCAAATAGTCAATTTAAAAGACATATGAAAGAGTTAGCAGATTATTTATTATCAAATGAAAAATTCAATATATGTCTGTGCCCAACTACTTTAATCCCTTCTGCGCCATCTGTTCATTGCTGGTGCAAAAAAAATGAACGTCTTATTATTTTTGATGACAATTATATATCTCAAGTTAAAATGTGTAGTGATGCTTCATTTACAAATTCTGTTTGTAATTTACTTGAACATCAATTTTTATGTGCACCAGAAAATTTAAAATCAAAAACTATAGTTGCTGATTTTTTAAGAAGCCTATAAACTTATTAGTTTTTATTAAATAATATAAATTAAGAGTATTTACCTAAAAACATAATCTGGGAAAATACTCTATTTTTAATATTATCTTTTTGAATATCTAAGTATTATAATACCCTTATCTGATACATACTCTTGTAAATGTAGGTCTATTTTAGGAGTTCCCCCCAAAAACAATGGTCTTCCTCTTCCTAATATTGTTGGAATTATTCCAATAATATACTCATCAATAATATCAGCCTTAAGAAAACTGTCTACAAGTACTCCTCCACCAAATAGAAATATATCCTTTCCTTCTTTCTTTCTTTCTTCTTCTATGATTGTGCATATATTTCCATTTATGAAATGAAAATTATCATAATCTTCTAATTCTTTTGATGTTGCTATATACACCTTTTTATCCTTAAAATCATCAACAAAACCTTGATCATAACATTTCTTTCCCATAACAACAGTATCTATGCCTTCAAGAAATTTCTCATAATTCCATTTGTTTTGTGTATCTAAACTTTCATCACCATCTCCAACTATCCAGTCAAATCCACCATCTTCATTTGCAATATATCCATCTATACTCATAGCTAAATTTAATATTATTTTTCTTTTCATTCCACTATCCTCTTCTGCTTACTTTATTAATTTATAATACCTTAGATGCAAAGAGGACAACTTGCCTAAGTTCTCCCCTAAAGTTTTATATTTAATTATTTATCTTCTCTTATTAAGTATGCATTTCCTTCATTATCGTTAAATGAAAACATCCTTCCATATGGCATTTCCATTAATTTTCCTAATTCAACACCATTATCTTTTAGTTCAGAATAAGTCTTATCTATATAAGTAGTACTTAATAATATTGACGGATGACCAACATTTGCAGCTGGGTTTTGTGATTCCATCATACTCTTATTATATAATACAAAAGTAGTAAATTCACTTTCACTTGGTCCTACTTCTATCCACTTAATTCCTGGTCCCATTTCTTGTTCAAATTTAACTACAAAGCCCATCTTTTCAATCCAAAACTTCTTAGCCTCATCTTGATTATTAACATATATTGTTATCTTACCGATTTTATTTACCATGTAAAATTCCTCCTCATTTGTTTATGGTCTTTTATTATATTACAATAGCTACTCTTATTCAATAACTATAACATCTGCCTTTTGTAGTTTAATTATATACAGTGTATTATTTAATTTTCCAGAATCTTTCTTTTCGTTAAAAGGATTAATCATGCACGATACACCAGTATTAGCTGTTTCACATTTAGTACCTCCTATACACTTTTGCATACATCTAGTACAATAGAAAATCTCAGTTTATTAGTTGATTTTGATAAAAATTGTGCCACAATATATCCATTAGCTTCATGAATTTCAACTCCAGCTGAAAATTTGTACACCTTTCTAAATATTAAAAATAAAAAAAGATTGTAACATTGAACCTTATGTTAATCCCAGAACTAAATTACATCTATATTGTCACTGTACTGCTTCAAATATGCACCTAATACCTGTAATTAAAGTATTAGGTGCATATTTTGAAGCTTTCTATCAATAATAGTGTTAAATTACACTGCCTTATTTCTTTCAAATATAACTTTTCCTGCGCAAACCTTAGATTGACCAAACCACATACATTTTGCACAGCTTAAGCATTTACCAGTATCTTTACCTTCTTTAGCGTCATTTGCCCAATTAGGATTAATAAGAGCTCCCTTAGCAATATCCACCATGTCCACATTTGTTTCATTTAATATGTTTTCAGCAGTTTCAGCTGAATAAATTCCATTAACTGCAAATACTGGAGCAGAAACTTCTTTCTTAATTTTTTCAGCTGCATAAACAGCATTAGAGAATTTATAGCCTTCATCTACATGAATTTCTTGCTCACTACCGAATCCATAAGAAATATCAAGGAAGTCTATTCCATTTTTATCTAATATTTTGGCATAATGTAATCCATCTTCTATAGTTGGTTCAAATCCTCCAAGGCGTATTCCAACAACAAATTCTTTTGGAGTTATTTTTCTAATACCTTCTAATATTTCTATTACAAATTTTTCAGGGTTAGTTCCATATTCGTCAGTTCTTTTATTTACCTTCTTATCTAAAAACTGACTTATTAAATAACCGTGGCATCCATGAAGTTCAATTCCGTCATATCCTGCTTCATAAGCTCTTCTTGCAGCTTCAACATAATCATTTTGTATAGATTTTATATCTTCTATAGTCATTTCTCGACCAACAACAGTTCTTACATGGTTTTTATATTCATAGGAACTTGGACATATTGGATTTTCTGATATTCCAACAACTCCTGCATGATGAATTTGAATAAATATTGGACAGTTTTCTTCATGAACTACATCAACTATGCTCTTTAATCCTTCAATTTGGTCATCTGCCCATATTCCAAGCTGATGTTCTGATAATTTCCCATCACTATTTACACATGTAGCTTCTTGAATTATTAGTCCAGCTCCCCCTTGGGCTAGCTTCTTATAACGTTCAACATTTTCAGGTGCTACAGATCCATAATTGCTAAATCCAATTACCATTGGAGGTATACAAATACGATTCTTCATTTTTACATTTTTAATAGTAAATTCATTAAATAATTTTTTCATAACTCCACACTCCTAATTTTCTAATTAACCTACATTATCAATTTCAAGTTTTTCTATTTTAATTGGTTCAAAAGTTTATTAAGCATAATACAATATCTTATTGCCATTAATTAACTAATATACCAAATCACAAAATTTAAATCTATAATTATCGATTTAATTAATCTATATTTACATATTAACTAAATCGTTTTTAACAGATTAACATATTTATATTATAATTGCAATATAAATATAAAAAGATAGTAATAAATAAATTGAGCTAATTATTTATTACTATCTTTTTAATCTCTATAATTCAATTTTCATCCATTCTGCAATTTCCTTAATTGTTTTCTCATTTCTTCTAAAATAAGTATATTGCCCAATATTTCTTGATTCTACAAGCTCTGCCTCTTCTAGTATTGATAAAAAACCTGATATAGTTGATTGACTTAATCCGGCTTTTTTTCTTATGGTTCCTACACATACACCTTCTTGAAAATCATCCATTATTGATAAATGTATCTGAGGCTCAAAATTTTTTTGAGGTTCTTTTAACCATAATAATATATTTAATCTAGTTTCATTTCCTAGCGCTTTAAAAATCTTCACTTTATCCATGCTCTTCTCCTTTAACACCTATATCTTTACATTTGTATAACTTTAATTTATATTACCATAAATTTTTTATTATATGCAATTTAATAATAAAAACCTTCTAGGCATTAAATCTTTTAAGTAATAAAAAAAACTATTTTATCAAGTCTAATACTCATAATATTAGCTAATTCGCTTACTGAATTCTAACTACAAAATTAAATATTCCTTTGTGCTTAATTCCAATTTTATATTGTTTTTATATGCAGAACATTCATAAAAAAAATAGCAATTGAAATATCTAGGAGTATATTTCAATTTTATAAAACAAATGGTAAACTAAATAAATCCATAATACTGCTTAAATCTAAATGAAGCAGAGCAATCATTAACTTTCCTAAAAAGGATTGTAGGACATATATTTGTTATAATGGTTAAATATTTAATCAATAAAATTCCAGTTTTCTATTCAGAAGACTGGTCCAAATATGGAAATTTGAAAGGAAAACTTATGGAACTAAAAAAATTAACAGAACGTATTTATTATACAGAAAGTGATTCAAAATCTGATCGTCCAGTATTAGGATATATTTTAGGTGATAAATGCTCAGTCATGATTGATGCTGGAAATTCAGAAAATCATGTTAAAGATTATAATTATGCATTGGAGAAAAACGGATTCAAAAGGCCTAAATATTGTATTATCACACATTGGCATTGGGATCATACATTTGGGATGCATGCTCTTGATGCAGAAACCATTGCTCATTATAAAACAAATGAAGAATTACATAGACTTTCCTCATGGATGTGGAGTGATGGAGCAATGAAGCAAAGACTTATTGATGGAGAGGAAATAGCATTTGCTGATGAGCATATCCGTGTGGAATACAGCCCTTTAGAGGATATAAAGGTAATAACCGCTGATCGTACGTTTAAAGACAAAATTGTCATTGACTGTGGAAAAATCACTTGCCAATGTTTGCACTTATCGTCGGCACATAGTGATGATTCAGTTGTAATTTTTATTCCAGAAGAAAAAGTGATTTTTATAGGAGATCTCTATAATGACGACTTTTATAATAATCATTATAGAGATACAGAAAAAACAAAGCAATTATATGATGCACTCACTCAAATTGATTTTCAAATAGCAGTAGTTGGTCATAGTAATCCAATTGGTAAAAAAGAAATTATAAATTTTTTAGGAAAATTTATTCATTAAATTTCAATTTGCGAGCAGAGATTCAGAGGGAACAACATTAAGGTTGCCCTCTCTTTTTATATCCAATTCTATAGATAATTTTTTATAAAACAAAAAAGCTATAGTTTAAACTACAGCCTTATAACATTCTAAAATTATCTTCTATTTTGTTCTTTCTTAGCTCTTCTACAAGATACACATCTTGTAGGTTCATTTTCAAATCCTTTTTCTTTGTAGAATTCTTGTTCTCCTACTGAAAATATAAATTCACTTCCGCAATCTCTGCATGTTAATGTCTTATCTGTCATAAATATTCCTCCTAAATTTAAAGATCCTGATTTGATAATACTTTCTAAATTTATGAGAAATTATTTATCCAAACGAAACTTAAATTATCTTTTTATTTTGTTAGCTTTTTGCTACTCATTTATAATAACATAATTTTTAATATAATGCAACCACTTTTGTTGAAATATATCGAAAAATTAGATTATTTGCTATTAATTCTCTTCTCTACAATTTACGAATTACGAAAAATCTTTAGAATGAAAATACAAGAGCAAATGTACTAAAGCTAAATTTAATTGACTTTGCATTCAAAATAAATTATCATACATAATATCTATTTTATGAATTAACAATCTAAGTATATCTAAGATGATACGATAGAATTATATTATTCATATTAATAATATAATTCTGAAAATGAAATGCCTACTTAGTTTTAACTACTAGGTTAAAATTTCAAGTTACTAATGATAAATGCAAAAATATTTTTTTGTAGCTTTTAGGAGGATTTTAAATGACAATTCAACTTAACATGATTCAATCTATAGGACTAGCTGTCATTTTCCTTTTACTTGGAAAGGCAGTTAAAAATGCTGTACCTTTATTTTCAAGATACGCAATACCTTCACCCGTAATTGGAGGACTTATGTTTTCAATTATACATATGATTCTCAGACAGAGTAATATTGTTTTATTTGAATTCGATACAACACTACAAAACTTTTTCCAGATTATGTTTTTCTGTACTGTTGGATTTAATGCCAGTTTGAAGATGCTTAGAATCGGTGGTAAAAAAATACTCATGTTTCTACTTATAGCAACGGTTTTTGCCATACTTCAAAATGTATTGGCTGTTGGTCTTGCTGAAGTTGTCGGAATCAGCCCACTTCTAGCACTACTTACCGCATCCCCTTCTCTAACTGGTGGACACGGTACATCAGCAGCTGTAGCGCCTAGTATTGAAGTCCTTGGATATCCTGAGGCTCTAACAGTAGCTTTAACAGCTGCAACATTTGGACTTATTGCAGGTTCGTTACTAGGTAGTCCTATGGCCAATCGTCTTATCATTAAAGATGATCTCGTAAATAAAAAAAGGCTTCAACCATCTGATGAGGTTGAGTTTGATTTATCAATTATAGAAACTAAGAAAACTACACTGGATACTAATAAAATTAAAATGGCTTTCTTCCAAATATTAATAGCTATGGCTCTTGGAACTTATTTAACTGATGCTTTAAATACATTCGTTGGGCATCTATTTAATGGAGTAACTTTTCCTGCATATATAGGAGCAATGCTTGTGGCAGCTGTTATAAGGAATATTTCAGACAACTCAACTCTTTTTAAAACTCCATTAGAAGAAATTGAAGTAGTTGGAGAAGTGTCATTAAATTTATTCCTTGGTATGGCACTTATAACATTAAAGCTTTGGCATTTAATAGACTTGGCACTTCCAATGCTAATTTTACTTTTAGCTCAATGTATAATGATGTACCTTTATGGTATCTTTGTATCTTATCCATTAATGGGCAAGAATTATGATTCAGCCGTAATGGTGGCAGGTTTAACTGGATTTGCAATGGGATCTACATCAAATGCAATGGCAAATATGAATTCAGTTACTGAAAAATATGTATATTCAAGAACTGCATTCTTCGTAGTACCAATAGTAGGGTCATTATTTATAGACTTTATAAACATTGGAATTATCTATGGATTCATCGGTTTTCTTTCTTAGATATTCACATAAAATAGATACTGATATCTTTTCGTAGTTATCTTTCACAATATAAAAAACTTTTTAAATATAAAGCCCTGTAATTTCAATATTACAGGGCTTATCATTTACCAATATGCTCATTCGTAATTGTAAATATTAAAAATTTCAACTACTCTTTAGCATAGTCTGAATTTTAACAAATTATTTTTCAATTATAGAATATAAAAGAGGAACCATTACTAGATTGAAAATCATGCATGATGTCAATGCTGCCATCAATAATATTGCGAGCGGAACAAACAATACTTGTCCTGACATCGCAAGAGGTATAAGTCCCATAATAGTCGTTAGAGTACTCATCAGTATAGGTCGAAGCCTTTTAATACCTGCACTTTGACATGCTTCACTTGTACTAAGTCCATTTTTTCTTTCTGTATTTATATAATCAACAAGAACAATGGCATTGGCAAGAACAATACCAAGCATACTGATAATGCCAAGCATTACAAAGAATGAAAGGTCATAACCTGATAAATATACTGCTGCCATACCGCTTGTAACTCCTATAGGAAGTGAAGAAAATATGAGTAGAAGCTGTTTTATACTCTTAAACTGAAGATATAAAATGAAGAATATTACAACTATTGATAAAAATCCTGCCATACCCATAGCACCCATAGCTTCAGCGGCATCCTCGGATGGTGTAGTATCTACAATTACGCCTTCTGGTATTTCAATATTCTTTATCGCTTTAACAAATTTACTTTGAAGCTCACCTGCGTTATACCCATACTGTGCATATCCGCCTATTGTTATTACTCTCTGACCATTTATGTGTTTAATGGTATTCATACGTGTGGATAAATCAAAATCAGCAAATTGCTTCATCATATATTTTGCACCTGTACTAGACTTAACTTTGTAATTTTCAAGTGCATCAAGTCCTGAAATATCTGATTTAACATTAATATTATATTTTTTTCCGTTATCATAGCTGATTGCGGCAGTACGTCCAGAGACTGCTATATTAAGTTCACTTTGTACAGATGATTTTAACAATCCCATAGAGTTCATTTTACTGTCATTCATGTTTATGAAATATTCATTGGTTGAATAGTAGCTATCACTTGAAACAGAGGTAACGCCTTCAATTCCATCAAGTATTGACGATATTTGTGATGTAGCATCATTCATCAATGCCATATCATCACCATAAATGTTAACCCCTATTGGTGCACCAGTATCTGGAATAATACCAATTTGATTTACAACTACATGTGCATCACTTATAGAAACATTTATTTCTTTCTGCAAAAAGGCAACTATTTCAGCAGTTGTCTTAAATCTTCCGCCTTTTTTCAAATCTATTTTAACGACAACATCACCTGTACTATCAGATGCACCTTTTTCACTTACAGCAAAGCTGTAACTTGGTATTCCTATGCCTACCCCTGAATAATAGCTTATAGTTTCAGGTTGTTCATTAATTATATCCTGCACATTACTAACTAACTTTTCAGTTTGCTTAAAATTGTCTTCCTGATAATTTTGTATATCAATAAGTGCATATTCTTTATTTATCTTTGGCATAATATCCATTGTGGAATTTGTCATTATAATACCAAATAAAACGGTTATACCTATTGCTACAAAAATTGTTTGTCTTTTATGTCTGAAGGTATATTCTGATACTACACTATACATGCGTAGTGAAATCCCCCCTTTCTTCTTTTTACTTTCATTTACAGGCCTTAGAAAAATATAGCAAAACATAGGTGTTACAAATATTGCTATTATGAAAGAAAGCACAAGACACGAAATTATAACAATAGGTATTGCAATTATAACTTGTCTATTTACACCTGATAGGGTAAGCATGGATGCAAATGTCATAACAGCTGTAATCATTGACAGAAGTACCGCTACAGCAACTTCTTTTGTTCCTTTTATACAGGCTTCAAGTCTGTCAATACCAGAATCAATGTATGTTTGTATGTTATCACTTACAACAATTGAGCTATCACCTAACATACCGAGCACCATGATCAGTGCTGTTAGTGACATAAAATGAATTTCTTCGCCTAAAAATTTCATCACAATGAAACTTGCAAATATCGATAATGGGATTGCTAATGCTACAACAATTCCATTTCTTAAATTCATTCCAACCATAACAATAACCATGACAATAACTACGGCTTCAAGAAGATTTATAACAAAGTTATCTATATCAAATTTTACATCATCAGATTGAAAATAAACTTCATTTACTTGTATTGTTTCTGGCAGTTTTGCTTTAAAATCCTCAACAGTCTGTCTTGTTTCATCTCCTAAACTTACTACATTTAGCCCTTCATGAAAATAGAGTGCAACTGTAACACTTTTTGTTCCATTAAAAAGATAGTATGGACTATCATCAGCATCCTTATATGCAATATTGGCTATATCTTTAAGCTTTATAAGAGTATCTTGGTCTGTGGAACCAATAATAATATTTTCAATCTGTTCCATACTGCTGTATCTTCCAGAAGTATTTACTGAAATGGAATTGTCATCTTCTAACAAAACACTTCCTATAGGGGTTATGGAATTATTTGCACTTATCTTCTGTACAATGTCTGTAAGTGACAGATTAGTCTGGTTAAGCTTGGCACTATTTACAACAATAGAAATTTCACTGCTGTTATTGCCTAATACCCTTACCTTTGATACACCCTCAATCTGCTTAAGTTTATCCTGTAATTCTATAGCACGTTCCGAAAGTTCATCATTTGAGGCATTATCGCTGGAAACAGCAAGTATAAGACTAGCACTACCAACTAAGTCTGTATTTACTGTTATACTGGAAACAGTAGCTGGCAGTTCTGACTTTATAGCCTCCATTTTCTGACGAAGTTCTATAAAACTGCTGTTTACTTCTTCATCAGAAAGTGAATTTTTAAGTCTTATAACTACAGCACTGGCATTATTCATAGAACTAGATGAGCTTTCCTTAAAACCTGTTATATCCATAATAGCATTTTCAAGTTTTTTTGTAACCTCCTTTTCAATTTCCTCTGATGTTAATCCAGGTGCAATAGCTGTAACAGCAGCACTCGGAATAGTTACTTTAGGAAACGAGGCTTTAGGTAACTCTACATAATATACCCCACCGATAACAATAATCATGCAAAGCAGAGTAATTAACAAGCCCTTTTGCTTAATAGATAATTCCACAATTTTCTTAATCATATAAGCCTCCATTCTGACTGAGTGATCCTATCTGATTTATTTCTGAAACTACATCATTATCATTAAGTGCTTTAAGTCCAGATGTAACTATTTTTTCATTGGAAAGATTGTCAACAAGCATTTTACCTTCCTTAATTTGTTTTATGTTTACCTCAACACGACTTACTGTGTTGTCTTCATTAATCTTGTAAACATAATTTACTCCATTTATATTAATAATGCTCTCCATAGGAACAAATACACCATCGACACTATCTAAAATAAGGTCTACATTAACAAGTTCTCCTATTACTGCTACATCTGAATAAAAAGCAATTTCAACTGTGTATGTATTTGTATCTTTCTCTGGGTAAGCGGACATATTATCAATTTCTCCTATTATAGAACCATTTATTATAATTTGTTTTACAGAAGAAAGCTTGTTGTAATCATCTGCTGATACACCGATGGAAACCATACTACTATTTGATTGAGCAGTAATAGCCGTTGAATTTGCCGTAACAGAATTACCCTCTGATATATCAATGGTTGCTATATAGCCATCAGCTTCTGCTGTCAGTGTGGCATCAGTAATGTTTTTCATAGCTTGTTCCATATTGTTTTTGCTTAAGTTAACATTTTCCTGTGCTGTTGCTATATCGTTTGTTTGGTCTTTTTTTAATTTTTCAAGATTATTTTTAGCTGTTTCAAATTGCGATATAAGAGAATAAAAATTAGCCTTACTGCTTTCATATTGTGCTCTCTGAGTATCTATATCCATTCTAGCAATAGCTCCAGCTTCATAAAGAGCTTCGTTTGCTTCAAGAGTTGATTTAAGTACATCCAAATTACTTTGCGTAGCTGTAATTGACTGTTTTAATGTTTCTATATTAGCTTCTGCATTTTTAATATTTGTATCATAGTTTGATATTGTTTTTTCAAGACTGTTTTCTGAAATTGCCAAATTACTTTGCACAGAGTCAGCAGAAAAGTTTAGCTGTGTTGTATCAAGTGATGCCAGAATATCACCTTTTTTAACTTGCTGACCTTCCTTAACATATACTTTTGATACCTTTCCACTTGATTTGAAGTAATAATTTCTTGTTTCGCTTGCGCTTATAGCTCCCTGATAGTTAAGTGTTACATCATACTTTGACGGTGATAAAACCATTGTTTCGACTGTTTTTACATTCTTTATTTCATTTGTATCTGAATTTTTTTGACATCCTGATAAAACCAAAGACATAACTGCTACTGAACAAACCAGTAGAATAATTTTTTTATTCATAACATTTTCCTTTCACATAAATAGTTTAGACAGTTATAATTTTAAAACCTCTATATTGAAATATTATTTGTAAAATGTTTGAGAAATGTTAATTTGAACTTTTATCTGTATTGTCCTTTGAATTCCTAATAAAACAAGAGACATAACCAATACTGAACAAATCAGTAGAATAATTTTTTTATTCATAACATTTTCCTTTCACATAAATAGTTTAGATAGTTATGATTTTAAAACCAATACCCATACATCTAAATTGCCTTTGGATTAATTATTTAACAAACTATTTGCCTTTTCGCAAATCTCATAGATTTCATCATACTTATGATTGATCAACGGTGTAACCTGTGTGATCCTTTTCCTATAGATTCCTTCAAAACAAAAATAAGGAAGAATCCAGCCGATAAACCCAGGAATTGCAAAAATGATACACGCTACCACCATTGGTGGCTCATGAGTACTCGAAAATACAGAACCTGCCATAAATGCAGTACCAATTATTCCAATACTATAAGCAACTATTGAAGCTTTTATCACCTTAGAATTCTCTAGACTTTCAACTTCTTCTACATAGGAATCAAATTGCCTCTGCAAACGTGTGAGCTCCGCTTTATTACCTATTTTACGGTCCCGTTTAAATCTCATAACCACTGATCCCACTCCTGCCACCGGTGTGGAAGTACTCTCAAGATTCCATCCAAAGTTTGCATAGCCATCTACGTATACAGATTCCATTGCCTGCTTCACTGTTATATCCACATATTCATATCCCACAAATTTTTTTTCACTCATAATTGTGCCTCCTTTATTATCATGACTTTATTGCCATCTGATAAATATAGTGTAACTTCTAATTGTTTAAAAATTGCTTAAGAATTGTTTATGAAATATTAATGTAAAAAATACCTTCATTCTTCAGAATGAGGGTATTTCAATTTTTTTATATCAACTATTACATCAATTTGTTTCCCATTTCACATATTTCATAAATCTCATCATATTTCTTTTCAATTAAAGGATTTAGCTTTTTACTCATTTTTTTGAAAACTATCTTGTAAATATAATAAGGCAGAATCCACCCAATAAATCCAGGAATGGCTAGTAGTACACAAAGCCAGATAATCGGTGGATCATTTGTAACTGCAAAAGTAGAACCTGCTATAAATGCGGTTCCTATGATTCCAATAGTAATAGAACTCATTATTGCAAATGAATCCTTTGATTTTTCCATGGCATCAATTTCAGCCATGCAGGATTCAAAATGTCTATGTAAACGGGTTAACTCCGTTTTGTTCAGTATCTTCCGGTCTCTCTTCAAGTGTAGAATCACCTGTCCTTTTCCTTTTTTCTGCTGTACATTTTCATCTTGTATCCATCCAAAATTTAAATATCCATCTAAGTACTGAGATACTTTTTCAAAAGAGACCTGAACTTGTTTATAATCATATCCGACAAATTGATTACCATACTTTATAACCTCATTCATAACATTGCTCCTTACCTTCCATAATAGGAATTCTGACTGTAAAAGTAGTTCCTTTTCCTAAAGTGCTTTCTACAGAAATTGTATATCCTAACATCTGTAGCACTCGCAACACTATAGCAAGACCTAGGCCATTTCCCTCTGTTGAGTGAGAAGCATCGCCTTGATAGAATTTATCAAATATGCGGCTTAGATTCTCTTCATTTATTCCACATCCAGTATCTATCACCTGGACTAATATTTCCTCTTCTGTGGATGTCTGGCGCAATGTCACACTCCCCCCTGAAGCAGTAAACTTCATGGCATTGGACAATAAATTATTCCAAACCAGTTCCATTAGGCTTTCATCTGCATGTATTATTGCCCTATCTTCAATATCTGCAATAAGATCAATGTTCTTTTGTTCCCACACGGTTTCAAATTGTAAAGTGCACTCACAAAGTTGACTGCACAAATCGTACTCATCTGTCACCAAATGGATTTTCTGTTTTTCTAGCTTACTCAATTTTAAAATATTGGTAATCAGTTCTGATAATCTTCTAGTAGATTGAAAAATGCTCTCTACATATTCCTGACGTAGTTCTTCCGATAATGTAGGGTTTTGTAAAAGCTCCGCATAATTCTGAATCAATGCCAGCGGTGTCTTGATTTCATGTGATACATTGGAAAAAAAATCTGTCTTTAGTGTCTCTATACTTCCAAGTTCTGCCACCATTTTATTAAAATCTTCAATCATTACATCTAAATAATCTGCCTTGTCTGATGTGTGAATAGGTCTTACAAAAACTGAAAAATCACCATTGGCCACTTTTTTTGTAGCTCTAGCGAACTGCTGCAATGGCCTATCATAAGATCTAACTACCTGCCACCTATTTAGAAATGTAAATATAGCAGCCACAAAAATCCAATAAGCATTCATTATTACATAATAACTGGGAGGAATGGCATAAAAATTAATGTATTTTCCTAGAATTTTGTTGTGCACAGTGGTCAAAATTGCCAGCATAGCAAAAGAGCTAATGAAAACACTTATTGGAAAATGCCTTACTTTCACACGGTTATCTTTATATTTTACTTTTTCCATATCAATACCGCCTTATATCCCAAGCCACGAACCGTAATAATTTGAAAGCTATGGCAATCAGAAAACTTATCCCTTAATTTTGTTACATATACATCCACAGCCCTGAGACTTGTTCCACTATCTATTCCCCAGAATTCATCCATGAGTTGAGCCCTTGTGAAAGTTTTTTTAGGATATGACAAAAGCTTATACAAAATATTGAATTCTCTCGTCGTAATAGCTATTTCTTCTCCATCTATTGCTGCAGTCATACCATCTGCATCTAGTATAAGATTCCCAACAGTCAATTTTCGTTCTGTCTCAATATTCGCCCTTCTAAGTAATGCCCTGACACGTAGTAAAAGTTCGTCAAGTTCAATTGGCTTCACCATATAATCATCAATTCCTAGATGAAATCCTTTTTGTTTTGATGGCAAATCATCTTTAGCCGACATGAACAATATTGGTATCGACTTATTTATAAGCCGTACGCTTTCAGCAAACTCAAATCCATCAATTTCTGGCATCATAATATCTGAAATGATCATATTATAAAGACAGTTATGCATTTCATCATAGGCAGCATTTGCATTCAAGCATCCCTTCGTCATAAACCCATTGTCATTTAAATAAGTACATACAATTTTATTTAATTTTACATCATCCTCGACTAGAAGTATATTAATCATAAAATCCTCCATCCTTCAAAATAAATCATCTTATTTTATAACTAAAATGTTAAAGAATTGTTTAAATTAATACTTAATAAGTAATTTAATATCTTTTTTTCATTATAAATTGAAATTCTCATTCTGTATAATCATTAGCCTTCATTATTTAAACAACAAAAAAGACTATAGTATAAACTACAGCCTTGTAATAATCTAAAATTATCTTCTATTTTGTTCTTTCTTAGCTCTTCTACAAGATACACATCTTGTAGGTTCATTTTCAAATCCTTTTTCTTTGTAGAATTCTTGTTCTCCTACTGAAAATATAAATTCACTTCCGCAATCTCTGCATGTTAATGTCTTATCTGTCATAAATATTCCTCCTAAATTTAAAGATCCTGATTTGATAATACTTTCTAAATTTATGAGAAATTATTTATCCAAACGAAACTTAAATTATCTTAATTATTTTGTTAGCTTTCCGCTATTTATTTATAGTAACATAGTTTTTAATATAATACAACTATTTTGTTGAAATATATCGAAAATTTAGATTAAGTTTAAATTTTTCTCTAGAAAATCAGCTACAGTAAATTCTTCTTGTGACCATGTGCCATCCCATGTAGCTGTACTAAATTTTGCTCTTTCACTTTCAAAAACTGTTTTAAGATATTTCATTCCTACAGATGCTTTTGTGTCTCCTTCTCCTACAATGTAGAAGAATTTATCATCTGCAAGCACTCCCATTTTACTTGTATCCCATTGTCCTTCAACGTATAATGATGCTGCAAATAAATTAGGATATTTAAGATTTAAATACATAGAAGTCATACATCCCATAGACTGACCAGTTGTATATAATCTATTTTTATCATGCTTTTTTCTACAATTCTTCATATGAAGTGAAACTTTTTATGTGGAGTTTTATACTCCACCTGAATTTAGGATAAACTTACCCTTCATTGAATTCCATAATAATTTGCAGCCTTGGTTTTTGAAATTTCGCAGATATTAAACCATTCATTAAATTAACACATTCTGCAACAATGGATAATCCTAATCCAGAGGAATTATCAGTTCGACTTTCATTACCTACATACATACGTTCAAAAATATTGTCTACTTTATTGCTTAAATCCTGGTCTGTGCTATTTTCAACAATAATTATAACCTTATGATCTATCTTCTTAATATAAATAGTTGTGTCTTCGCTTCTGATACCATATTTTCTAATATTATCAAACAGATTATCAAAAATCCTATTTATTAGGTTCCTATCTATTGATATAATTGCTTTTCTCTCCTTTGACTCAAGATTTATCTTAAGCCCTTGCTCACTTATAATTTCCTTTACAATCTCAATTATATCATCCTTTTCAATAGAAATAGGAATATCCTTATTTATCAGCTTGTTATAAGTAAATAACTCTTCAATAAGCGTTTGCAGCTTAAAACATTTTTGAGATGCACAATGAATAAAGTCATCTGCCTCTTCTTGATTTTCATAAATATGATTTTCTAATAAATCCAAATAACCTATTAATGCTGTAAGTGGTGTCCTTAAATCATGTGAAATATCAGTAATTAACTGACGTTGTTTAATGTCACTCTCTTTTTCAATGTCCATTCTTTCTTTTAATGAATTGCTCATTTCATTTATATTGGCTGCCAAACGAGATAACTCATTATTTCCCCTTATTGGTATTTCATATTCCAACTTACCTCCAGCAATAATATCAATACTTTTATCTATTTCTTCAATATACCTAATAGATTTTCTGATAAAAAGGAATAATGTTAGCATAAATATAAGGGCTGAAATTAATACAATCATAAACTCATAATACTGCGGCACCAACATTCTACGCCTAGGCATAATTAAAATTTGCCCGCTAGAGTCTGAATAGTTAATTGGGAACATATATACACTATCATTATAAGGAAAATTTATTCTTTTGTTATCATTAGAATGCTTTTCTCCCTTATTTGATACAAGACGAATATTCTCTTTATAATATTGTGTTAAATCTATAGTTTCAATAGCTTGATAATATGTGAAATTTCCGCTTTCTACCATCGTTGTAATATCTCTAGAAATAGCTTCAGCTCGTTTGCCATAATTCCTTAAATACAACATATTCGAAGCATCATTCAATATTAACCATGTTGCTATACTTAAAAGACCTGCAATTATAGTTGCAAATAAAATATAAGTATAAATATGATTTCTAGTTTTATTGATTAATCTTATAACCCACGCCCCAAACTGTTTCGATATACTTTGGATTTTTATTGTCATCCTCAATTTTCTCCCTTAATTTTTTATGTGAATTGAAACAATATTTTCTGCATTTAATATACTTTCATGCTCATACATTTTCATATACCTGCTCAATACTAAATACTTTGAAATGGTCTTGTAATTCGTCATCTACTATCAATATTTTTTCGTTATCCATAGCAAACCTCCTTTTCTTTATTATATAAAATATCCGTACTTATTGTATTAAAATTAGACCTAATTGTAAAATGAATAAGTATTATAAATAATTAATTTATTTAAACTTCAAAAAGCAGTAGTAATTCTTATACTACTACTGCCTAAAACTTCTATCTTTAATATTTATCATTCTTTATTTCTGTTTCACTCTATCAAGTGATGCTTTGGCATCAGCATAACCTACATCTACTGCTTTTTGATACCATTCCATAGCCTTATTTGTATCCTTTGCTACTGCCAAACCATTTTCATAGAGATTACTTCTTCACCTGTTGAAATAGCCAATCACGTATACCTTCAATTGAATAAGCATATTGCCAAGTATATCTATGGCTGCCTCCCTTGAAGACTGTATAATTGATACTGCTATTTGAAGCAAGCATTTGACTTACATCAGTTGCTAATTCCTCTTTACTAGCTTCTGCATTCCAAGTTGCCTTGCTTACAGTAGCTCCTTGTGTCTTTAATTCCTCAGTAATGGCATCCTGACCCGGATTAGCCTTGTTATCACCCTCAGATACAACTATCCATAAGTTTTTATTTGCCATAGGATCTACCTTTGTTGGATCCCACTGACAAGCAACCAATAGTGATGCTGCAAACATATCAGGATATTTGATGTTCATAGCAATAGAAGTCATTCCTCCCATTGATTGTCCAGTGTTATATAAACGGTTAGAATCTATGCTGTACTGAGTTTCCAAATTTTTTATAAGGTCTACTGTCATATCCATTGCTTCAGTAGTTTGAGAAGTATCATCAGCAATAATACTATTATATTGTGGTGCAAGTACAAAGCATTCATTCTTTGCCTGTTCAGATGGTTCTGCCCATACAACAGCTCCTAAGCCCTGAGTTAATGTATTTGTAGGGCTGTTACTTACAACACCAGCATCATGCATAAATAACACTAATGGATACTTTTTAGATGGATCATAATTTTTTGGTACATATAAATTATACATAAGTTTTGCATCATTATAGTTTGGATCTGTATAAACAAGCTGCTGGAAGTCATCTACTACTAAATTAACGGCATTAGTATTTGTCATGACTTTTGAATCTGCCTTATATATTTGACCATCTACAGTTGAGATATCATCACTTTGCGTTATGTTAACTGTCAATGGTTTGCTTTCAGCTGAATCAGTGGCTGGATCTCCTAACTTTGGGCCACCTTCACCAGGGGCATTATCGCCACCCTTAGAAGCGCCTTGAGAATCACCTTGCTGATCATTTCCATTTTGGTCCTTACCACCACCGCCATCGCCTCCGTTTCCACCATTTTCTGACTCAGATGTAATAGTCGTATCAAGTTCAGCAATTACATATTTACCATTTGCACCTTCATCAGATTTTTCTGCTGCAGTATTAGCATATACCTTTGTAACAGTCTTTCCTTCAACTGTAAAATCTGATGTATCCAGCTTAGATGTATCTATCTCACTATCGTATTCCAATGCTACAGCACTTACCTTTTGTCCATCCCCAAATACTTCATTAATTGCTGTGACGCTTTTTATATGATCACTTGCAGGTGTTGTTTTAGCACTTCCTCCATTGGATGAACATGCTGATAAACTTGTTGATGTAAAGATAATTAAGGCTACTGCTATAGTCGATATTATTTTTTTATTTCTCATTCTTTACTTCCTTCTTTCTTAAATATCTAGCGTACAAGCAAGTACACTATACTCTCTTTTTTAATAGTTTATAATTTTTTTAACCTATCCCCTCATTACTTATATTATAAATTATTATTTTTAAAGCTCTTTGATAAATTCTTTAAGACTTCTTTAAGAATTTTTTAAGAAATAAAAAAATCGCCAAGGCGACTATGTTATAACCTATTTATGAAAAAGTTAGCCATATAAAAATTAATTACTTTAAATAAAAAAGCACAACTTTAGTCATGCTTTTTTCAACTATATTTTTAATATCAACCTATCCTTCATTAAATTTCATAATAATTGGCAGCATTGGTTTTTGGAATCTTGCAGATATTGTATTGATGATTTCTAGTTTTATTGATCAATCTTATAACCCACGCCCCAAACCGTTTTGATATAATTTAGCTTTTTATTATCATCCTCAATTTTCTCCCTTAATCTTTTTATATGAACCGAAACCGTATTTTCTGCATTTAATATACTTTCATGCCCCCATACATTTTCATATATCTGCTCAATACTAAATACTTTTCCTCTATTTTGAGCCAATAGCTTCAATATTGAAAATTCAGTCCTAGTTAAATTTATTTCCCTACCATTTTTCTCTACAGTATGGGAACTTAAATTAATATTCAAATCATTAATACAAATGTTGACCATATCATCTTCAGTAAAATTTTTATTCTCCATTTGTGTGTATCTTCTTAAATTTGCTTGCACTCTAGCAATCAGCTCAACACCTTGAAATGGTTTTGTAATATAATCATCTCCTCCAGCTGCAAGTCCTGCTACCTTATCAATTACCTCTGATTTAGCTGTTAAGAATATTATAGGCATATTATACTTTTCACGAATTTTTACACAAACATCTATTCCATTCATTTCTGGCATCATCACATCAAGGAGTATTAACTTAATGCTATCCTCTATAAGTTCTAATGCTTCTTTCCCATTGCTAGCAAGTACTACTTCATACCCAGCATTTATTAAGTATATTTTAAGAATTCTTATAATATCTTCATCATCATCTACTACCAATATTTTTTCCTTATGCATAGCAAATCTCCTTTTCTTTCTTATATAAAACATCACTCCTTATTGTAGTGATATTAAAACTAATTGTAAAATGTCTTAATTGAAGATCAATTGATAAATTCTCAATATTAGCGCTATTAGCTATAGCTTTTTCAATGAGATCAACAAATGCTGCAGACATTTCAATATGAATTCCATCTTTGTTGTTAATTAAAATAGCATCTATTTCCTCAATTTTTTCTTGTTCTGGATAAACAGAAACTCCTAAACGAGCCATTTTGTAATCCCCCTCTAATTGTTAGTAGCATAATTTAATTATACAACCAATGTGAATCTTTCGAACTTCATATTTTTATTTTTGCGATAAATTACAATATCAAGTGCAACACTAATTAATTACAAAAAATAACCCATATGGGCACGTTCATGTTAAAGTAATAATTACGAGAAAACCACTTTAAAGGACGTGACTATATGAGTTATAAACATATTACTATAAATGAACGTTGTTGTATAGTAGAATATTTAAATTTAGGATGGAGTTTATCTAAAATTGCTAAAGAGCTTGGAACAAATAAAGGAACTATATCAAGAGAAATTAAAAGAAACAATCTTAATGGAAAGTATAGTGCACATTCACTAAAATGTGTGGCTGCTATGTTACGGTAGAAAAACATATTATTTTAAAGTTTAGAGAAACATTTCTAAATTTAGATGAGGATGAATACTTTAAATACTTAGAAATTGCTAAAAAAGTACTGTCTGGAACTATTGGGAATAATATTTTAGAGCTTAACTTTCCAACTAATGAAGATCTCATAAATGAAAAGCAAATTTCTCTTATGCAGCTTAAAAAAAGTCAATTAAAAGATGATGCTATTCTTGATAATTTTTATGAATCTATTATAGATAGCTATTAATACTTGTTTTTCATGATGCTTATGATGTTATTACTAAAACCAGTGATAATGCAAAATTAGATGAATCTGAAGAAGTATATGAATATGTGTTATGTGCAATATGTCCTGTTTCACTTTCAGCTCCTGGTCTTAGATACTTTGAGGAGGAAAACAAAATAAAAGCACGTATTAGAGATTGGGTAGTTGAAGCCCCAACTAACTGCTTTGTGTTCCCTGCTTTTATTGATCGTAGTTCAGATGTTAACTCTATTATGTATTACACGAAAAATCCAAAGGATACACATCCTGAATTAATGGAAAATGCTTTGGGATGTTATTCAAAGCAGACTGCTACTATACAGAAAGAAACATTCCAATCAATTATTAAAGATTCTTTTAGCGCCGATGAAACTAAGGCTGAAAAGATTTTTATGGAAGTGCAAGAAAATCTAAATACTATGATAGATGAATACAATAAGATATATGATGATACAGATTCTGAACCTATAAGCTTAACAAAAAAGGATATACAAAACCTTTTAATAGAAAGCGGAGTTCCTGAAGAAATTACTGCTAAGATTGAAAGATCTTATTTAGAAAACTTTGGTGATGACCTTCCTTTAGCAGAACATTTAATCGACCAAAAGATACTTAAAGCAAATGAGCAAAGAAAAAAGGAAGAACACCTTCAAAAGCAGGTAGAAATACTTCAAACTAGACTTGAGCAAGTTAAACAAGAGGCTGCTGTAGATAATGAAGCTAATCTTTCTACAGGAGTTAGTACTGATAATGCATATTTAGACGAAACTTCAAAAAGTGATTTAGAAGAAACCTCAGAGACTAATTTAGAGGAAGATTCAAAAACTAATTTACAAGAAGCTTCAGAGAGTGATTCAGAACAAGCTTTAGAAACTAATTTAGAGAAAACTTTAGAAACAGGCTTAGATGAAGCTTTGGATACAAATTCAGAAGATAATGAGGTTACTCCTAACTACGATGTTATACTTCAAGTAAAACCTGAAAAAATACCTCAAATAAAATCTCAAATAATTGATGGCCAAAAATGCATAGTTATCCCTATTAATGAGGATGAACAAACTACAGTTAATGGCTTAAATGATTTAATATAAACTATATAAATTAGTAAAGAAAATAGAAAATTTCAAAAATAAATAAGAGATTGAAATATCGCATTATTCAGAGTGAAGTGCCCACTTAAATTAGACAGTGAAAACAATAAAAATCTGTCTACTTTAAAGGTGCATATCAGAAATGAATTGGCGATATTTTTTTATATTTCAATACTAATAAAATATGAAATAGATGGATTAAAAGTTAATTAAATAAAAGTTCCTATTTGATAAAAATAACTTTAAATGATATACTTACATCTAAACTAAAATAAAGTAATTAGAAAAAATAGTTTAAATTACTTTAATATTGGGAGGTATAACTTATGAAAAAATATGATGAGATATTAATTGGCTTTGGTAAAGCTTATAAATCCTTAGCTGGATTTGTGTATGACTTATTTTCTTTAAATAGTTGTGGTGTTTTATGAGTAAGAAGAAAGTAAGGATCTTTATATTTTTAGCCATTAGCCTTTTATTGCTATTACTCCTTTCTATTCCTCAAAAAGTAGTTAATTGGAATAATTCAAAAACTATAGAAACTCTTGGAGATTATGCTTTTGAAAAGACTAAAGATAGTGTAATTACTAAAAAGTTTGATGGTAATTACTTATATCCACTAGTAACTATAGCTTTAGACAATAAGGAAATAGACATAAGGTTAGAAGATCTTGATGAAGGTAGTAATGTCTATTTGATTAATCCAGAAACAGGTGAAGAAATCCCTCTGGAGGATAATCAAGGTGGTAAGTATTCAGTAAAGACAAGCCTAAAAAAAGATATTGATTATGGAGTCATAATGAACTTTAAGTTAATAGGATCAATTAGAGTTGTTGATGATTTAGATATACCAAACCAAAACAAAGTTTTCACGGATATACTAACAACGCTTGGATGTGGATTGTAAGAAATTATAGGAAGGTTAATTAAATGTATTATGTAGATCATTGAATCTACCCATTATCTAAGCTTATGGATAAGTTGGCTTTACTCAAAAAAATACTTTGAAAGAAAAACTTAATAAATATATTTAATAGAAAATTCATAAAAAACAAAAGATAAAATGGAGATAATTTAGATGGAAAATATTAATTTTGTAGTGGTCTTTGTTGAAGGATTACTATCAATATTCTCACCGTGCATACTTCCTATACTGCCTATTTATTTAAGTATGCTATCAAATAGCAGTATTAGTGATGTAAAAGATTCAAAATTTAGAAATAGTTTGTTATTTAAAAATACACTATTCTTTACAATAGGTATATCAACTACATTCTTCATATTAGGTTCATCAATAAATATATTGGGTAGATTTATAAATACAAATAAAAACCTTATTATGATAGTAGGTGGTCTGATTGTAATAATAATGGGACTATTCTATGTAGACATAATTAGGTCAAACTTAATGAGTAGAGAAAAGAGAATAAGCTATAGACCTAAAGAAGTCACTCCTATTTCAGCCTTTATATTAGGTTTTACCTTTAGTTTTGGTTGGACACCTTGTATTGGGCCAATACTTGCATCAGTACTTGTAATGGCTTCAACTTCAGACAATGCTGCAACCTCTAGTTTACTTATTGCAGTATACACTTTAGGATTTATTTTGCCTTTCTTAATAGCTTCATTATTCTATAATAAGCTATATAAAAAGTTTGATAAGATAAAGGAAAATATCAATATAATTAAGAAAATAAGTGGTGTAATTATTATATTTGCAGGAGCTTTAATGTTTGTAAATGGAACCGTTGGAATCTATAAAACTTCTAATGTAGAAAAAATTCAATTACAAAGTGAGTCTCCATCTAAAAATGAAATTAATAATAATGATTCTAATACTAAAAATGAAGAGCAAAATAAAGAGGATAGTGGTAAGAAAAGATTGGCTCCTATTGATTTTACTTTAAAGGATCAATATGGAAATGTTCATACCTTAAGTGAATATAAAGGTAAAACAGTATTCCTAAACTTCTGGGCTACTTGGTGCCCACCTTGTAAGAAAGAAATGCCTCATATAGAAGAGTTATACAACGAGTATAATAAAAATAATGATGATGTTGTAATACTTGGAATAGCATCACCAAACTTTGGAAGAGAGAAATCTGAAGAATACATAAAAGATTTCTTAAATAAAGAGAATTATACCTTCCCTGTTGTATTTGATACTAATATATCATTGGTAATGAATTATGGCATAAATGCTTTCCCAACAACATTTATAATAGATAAAGAAGGATATATAACTAAGTTTATTCCAGGGGCAATGGATAAAAACACAATGCAAAAGTTCATTGAAGAAGAAAGATAGATTAAATAAAGCTTTATAAAATAAGGAGCATAGCAAAATGATTAAATTTAATCAGATGCTACGCTCCTTTTTAGTTTAGCTACTCTGTAAATATAATAAATACATCGCCAAGACTTTGCAATTTATATTATGTCACACTTCTATAATTTTATATTATCCTAATTTTCTTTTTTCCTGCTCACTCCATATCTTATGTAGCAATTTATAGTCTAGTAATTCTGTATTGTCTACAATATAATTGCAATCCTTAAGTATATCACTTTTACCTACTCCAATAGATATCATATTAGCTGAATTTATAGCTTTAATACCTGAATACGAATCTTCTATTCCTATGCAATCTTTAGAGTCTACATTTAGCATCCTACAGCCTTCAATAAATATATCAGGTGAAGGCTTTCCCCTTGATATCAATGAAGGATTTACTATACAATCAAACTCATCTTTTATTCCTAATGCTTCTAGTATTCTTGGTGCATTTTTACTGGCTGATGCTATTCCTAACTTTATGTTATTTTTTTTAAGCTCTTTTATAAATGCCTCTATACCTGGCAATATATCTTTAGGTGTTAATGAATTTATTAGTTCTATATATACATCATTTTTTGCTTTGCATAATTTATCTTTTTCTTCTTTTGTGTACATATCTTCCTTATTAGCAGATAAAAGTATTCTATTTAAAGATTCTTCTCTGCTCACTCCCTTTAATCTTTCATTTAAATCTTCATTTACTTCTATATCTAATGTTTTTGATATAGCCCTCCACGCCTCAAAATGGTACTTTGCTGTGTCTGTTATAACTCCATCTAGATCAAATAAAACTGCTTTCATACGCCTAATCCTCTTTCTTTAAAAAGTTATTAACTTCTATTTCTTCTTCTGATAATTTAATTTCTTCATTATTATGCAATATTGTCATATTACTTCCTCTTGTAAGCTTATAATATGATTTATTACCATCAATATTTACTGAAACAGTATTACCTCTAAATGTTATACTAAATCCGACTTTCTTCCATTCTTTAGGTATTCTTGGCTCAAAGCTCAATTTATCATTTATTACTTTCATTCCTGCAAATCCATACACTAAACTCATCCATGATCCACCCATATTGGCAGCATGTATTCCATCACATGTATTCTTTTGTATATTGTTAATATCCATTAAAGCAGTATCGATAAAGTACTTATAAGCATCCTCATGCTTTCCTATTTCACTTGCCATAATTCCAAAAATAGATTTTGATAATGATGAATCATGAGTAGTTATCTTTTCATAATATTCAAAGTCCCTTTTCTTTTGTTCTAGTGTAAATTCTTCTGGGAAAAGTAACTCTGCTAGCATAACATCAGCTTGTTTATTTACTTGATATCTATATATTGTTAGAGGATGATAATGAAGAAGTAATGGATAATTTTCTTTTGGCGTATTTTCAAAATCCCATACAGCCTTCTCTAAGAATGAATCATCCTGTTTGCTTATTTCTTTCACTTCATCATATGGCAAATACATATTATCAGATGCATGTAGCCAATTTTCAATTTCATTTTCATCTAAATTCAACTTTTTAAATAGCTCTTTTGAAATTAAATTAGTTTTAAATTCTTTTACCATTTGTGCTGCGTAGCTCATATTATATTTAGCCATTAGATTTGTATAATAGTTATTATTTACTATGGCTGTATACTCATCTGGCCCAGTTACTCCGTTTATGCAAAACTTATTATTTTTCTCTTCTATATAGTCTCCAAATTCAAACCAGAATCTTGCAGTCTCTATAAGAATCTCTAAACCATTATTCTCCATAAATTTTTCATCTTTAGTCGCTTGAAAGTATGTTCTAACTCCATGTGCTATATCAGCATTTATATGAAATTGTGCTGTTCCTGCTGGATAATAAGCACTGCATTCCTCACCATTTATAGTCCTCCATGCAAATAAGCATCCTTTATTTATTCCAAGTTCTCTTGCCCTTTTTCTTGAAGCATCTAAAATTGAATATCTATAATCTAATAAAGCTTTGGCTATTGATGGTTGAGTGTATATAAAAAATGGTAGTATATACATCTCAGTATCCCAAAAATAATGTCCTTCATACCCATCACCAGTAAGTCCCTTTGCTGCTATATTAGTTTTGCCATCTTTCCCTGCTGATTGATAAATATGAAATAAATTAGTTTTAAGTCCTAAAGTAAGATTATGATCACCTTCTACTTCAATATTAGATGTTGACCAAAACTCATTCATTATATTTTTATGCTTTTCTTTAATCGTTTCATATCCTTCTTTAAATGCATGTTCTAAAACTAATTCCAAGTCATTTAAATGCTTATCTCTTAATTTTTTATCTGAATATATCTTCCCATATCCAAGTGCAATTACTAAATTTAATTCTTCATTTTTTACTGCGTTAACTTCAATTTCTTTTTCTATGAAATTATCACCTACACAATATTTTTCATTTATAATATTTCCACATGTTATATATGAATCAAAACCACACCATAGAGATAGTCCACTTTCTTCAGTAGTTAAATCCATAAAATACTTGTCTTTATACTCATTAATTTTAATATTGAATTGCCTCTTACTTATAGATGCTACTCTTGGATCATCATTTTTAGTTTTATTATCATTTTTATGACCATCTGCCATTTTGTTTTTGAAAGTTATTTTGCCATTAAAGTTAATTGGCGTTATTTTATACGATATAATCATTAATTCTTCTATCTCTTGAGAAACTAACCTCTCTATGGATACTTTAACTTGTTTACCAACAGAACTTGTCCATATAAATGAGCGCTTAAGTATACCCTCATTTAAATCTAATACTCTAGTATGGTCGCTTGTAGTTCCCTTTGAAAAATCGAAATATTCTCCATCAATAGCAAAATTGACAATATGGCCATTTGGTAATTTACATATTGTTTGATGTTTTTTTGCATAGCCATAAGCATTTTCTCCGTATATAATAGGAGAGGATTCATAAAATCCATTAACATATGTACCTATATTATCTACATATTCTTTATTAAAATCTGATTCTTCAATATTTCCTCTAACCCCTAAATGTCCATTGGCTAAAGCAAATAATGTTTCATTAGACTTTATATTATCTTTATTAATACCTTTTTCTATAAGTTTATTCTTCGCATCAAGTATTAAATTCATATTGATACTCCTCTCCATAAATAATCTTTAATGAACTTCATCTTTACTCTTATATTTATAAATTAATCTCATATTTAGTCATACAATAATCATATTAAAATATAATCTGACTAATTTTATTAACTATAAACTCCGCTTTATTTAATCGTATTCATACCGATTAGAATATATTTTAAATATATAATTTTCTTATCTACAACTTAATTATATATACTTATATACTTTTTTTATATCCTCATTCTTGCCTTATTATTCTCATATATTGTTATAATTTTTTAATAAAAAAATAAGCTTCTTATAAAGAAACTTATTTTTTCTGTAAACTTTTATATATATTTTTAAACTCTGTTGGCGATAAACCCATTTTCTGTTTAAATATTTTATAAAATGTTTTTACGCTTCCAAAGCCAACATCTTCAACTAATTCTGCAACAGTTATATCGTTATTAAGTAATATCCATTTAGCTTGCTCTATCCTATACTCATTTAAAAATGTTATAAATGTCTTACCAGTATTCTTCTTGAAAAATTTAGTAAAATAATATACACTGAATCCTATTTCACATGAAACCTCTTCTAATGTTATAGAGTGTCTATAATTCTCTTCCACATATTTAAATATGCAATCTAATTTTTCTAGCATCTCTTTTGAATTTATCTCATGATCTGATTTATTCTCTTTATCCTCTCTTGGTACTTCTCTATATAATAAAGAAATAAAATTATACATTTTTCCTTTTATAGCGTAAGTATAGCCATCTTTTCTTTCTATATCTTCCATATATACTTCTGTTAATATGTTTGCTATTTTATCTTTTGTATCCATAGGCCAGTCTCTACTACATTTTTTTATACTGCTTAGTAAAGTACTCAGGCTTTCTCTTTCTTCATTTAATAGTATTAAATCATTAAAAAAGGAAGTATCAAATTGGAATACCCATCTCTCACTGCCTGGCGATGGTAATATATAATGAATATCTCCACCGTTAACTATTATAATTTCTCCTTCTGTTAATTGAATAGGTTTATCGTTTATAGCTAAATTTACTGTGCCTTCTTTTATAAGTAATATTTCTGCCTCTTTATGCCAATGTGGTTTTGTTAATATCTCACCTTCATTTGATAGACTACGAAAAGAAAATTCTTTTCGTAAGTTAGGCAACTCTAAATATATTCCCATAAATATCACCTACTTTCAGGCAAGAATATATCATTTTATATTATGCAAGTCAATCAACAATAATAAATAACGCTCTTTTTTAAAGTAGCTTAGCTAACCTTTTAGATGATTTGATTTCTGCCCTATCAATTAGTAAAATATATAGATATCGAGATAAGAAGTAATCAAGATATGAATATATAAAGAAAATAATATATCGTGATATCAAGAAATTAATATAATTAGGCATATGAAAAAAAATAACAAGTCCAAATATACCAAGGATATTTGGACTTGTTATTTTTTGATAATGCCCTAGTAAATTTAAGTAAAGAAAAAGCATAAGGCCTGATTAAACTTAATCAGGCCCTATGCTCCTTTTTAGTTTAGCTACTCTGTAAGTGTAATAAATACATCTTCTAGTTTTTTAAAGTACGTTTTAAGAATTCTCTTGTTCTTTCTTTTTTAGGATTATTGAAAATCTCTTCTGGATCTCCTTCTTCTTCGATAATACCATTATTCATAAATACAACTCTATCTGATACTTCTCTTGCAAATTCCATTTCATGAGTTACAACTAGCATGGTAAGTCCGCTTTCTGCAAGTTCCTTCATTACCTTTAAAACTTCTCCAACCATTTCAGGATCTAAAGCAGATGTTGGTTCATCAAATAATATTACATCAGGTTCCATGGATAAGGCTCTTGCTATTGCTACCCTTTGTTTTTGTCCACCAGATAATTGTTTTGGTTTAGCATTTATATAATTACTCATACCTACAATCTCTAAGTACTTCATAGCAACTTTTTCAGCTTCTTCTCTGCTTCTTCCTAAAACCTTCATCTGTCCAACTACACAGTTACTTAAAACATTATGGTTATTAAATAAATTAAATTGCTGAAAGACCATTCCTAATTTAGTTCTATATTTATATATATCATGTTTATCATCTAATATATTTTCACCATTATATATAATTTCCCCACCTGTTGGTTTTTCTAAAAGATTTACACATCTTAGTAATGTTGATTTTCCAGATCCTGAAGACCCTATAATACAAACAACTTCTCCCTTATTAACTGAGAAATCTATATCTTTTAAAACCTTATGGTCTCCAAAGGATTTACTTAAGTGTTTAATTTCAATTATTTTTTCCATTTCGATTCCTCCTTAAGCTACCACATTACCATTAACTTTTTTAGCTATATCTTCTGGTGTTTCAACTTGCATTTGATTTCCTGCAATAATATAATTTTCTGGTCCATCTAGTTTCTTTTCTATTGCTCTTAATATTCTTGTAACTGTAAATGTCATAATGAAATAGATTATACATGATATAAAGAACGATTCAAAATATCTGAAATTATTTCCTGATATAGTCTTAGTTTGGAAATATAGTTCTGATACAGATATAACATTTAAAACAGATGTATCCTTTATATTATTAATATTAAAAATTTTTTAAATTTTTTAGATTTATATACCATTTATTTATGGTAAAGTTCTATATTCACTATTGTAAATCATATATAAAAAAACACATATTAATGTAGATTTAATTTATACTTAATATAATCAATTATATATTGCTGAGCTTCTATAGCTTTTTTATCATGTCCCATAGTAAACCCATGTGCTACATCATAAAACCTTTTTCCAGTAACTTCAACACCTGCTTGCATTAATTTCTTTGCATACTCTTCTGCTTCTTCTCTCAATGAATCAATTTCACAAGTAATAATTAATGCAGGAGGTAATCCAATCAGTTGTTCATTAGTCGCAAATACTGGTGAACACAAAGGATTTTTAGCATCTTCTTCAGAGCGATAAGCCTTATCAAAAGCAGATGCTATTTGTGGGTTAATTGCTCCTTCTGCGTAAAATTTATCATATGGTGAAGTAAAAATATCTAATGGTGGATAATCCAATATCTCCGAAACAAACTGAAATTCATTAGAATTATTAGCCATCATACACACAGCTGCTGCAATATTAGCACCTGCGCTATGTCCACCAATAACCATTAATTTTGGATTAGCATGAAACATATCGGCATGTTCTACGACATATTTTATAACTGAATAAACCTCTTCTTTATCTTCTGGAAAAGTATGTTCAGGTGCAAGGACATAATCAATATTTATAATAGTCATATTGGTTTGTTCATATAATCTTTGGCAAAAGTGATCCTCATTTTCTGGGCATCCCATTACAAATCCACCACCATGAAGATTAAAATAAACTGGTGCATTTAAATCACTTGATAGATGAATTAAAGCTCTTGTTTTTCCTTGGCTACTTGGAATATAGATTTCTTTCCCTGTAACTATATTACTTGACTTGTGCATTAATTTAAGAAAATTCACCATTGGATTTTTATTGATATTTTACCAGTATAATTTTAAATAAAAAAGTAGCA
>OCAO01000209.1_pt1 | contig 35112 bp, 29 predicted proteins | sample 1477151 | NCBI WGS metagenome assembly OCAO01 (sample SAMEA2580298, study PRJEB22360) | human gut metagenome | biome: human gut; feature: human-associated habitat; material: faeces | place: Denmark | collected 2008/2010 | reverse complement strand
ACACCACAAGAAGTATTCATTGAAGAAGTTAATAAGTTACTGGGTTTTTAAAAGTGTTCAATTTCATATTGCAATTTACTAAATAGATTTAGTATATTTTACAATACAAAAAAACAACAAAACATAACAAACAACAAAACATAACAAACAACAAAACATAACAACATAAATGCGAGAGAAAGGGTTGACGAATGGGGGGATACTTCCTTTTAGGTAGTATCTATCTAAAAAGTACATACTTGACGCTTATATATTATTACGTTAACATATACATAAGACGAGCCGTCATAGTGTTTCGTAGCGCTAGGCTCATCTCTGTGGAAAATGGAAAATTGAGAAATGGCCTAGTCGTTACTTAACGATTAGGTCATTTTATTCTATATGCCAAAGATTATATTAAATAAAAAAGAAGTCAACCCAAATCGCTCAAAGGCGACATGATGGGTTAACTTCTTTTTTTGTGGTGCGGTTGGCGGGAGTCGAACCCGCACACCCGAAGGCACTGCCGCCTGAAGACAGCGCGTCTGCCATTCCGCCACAACCGCATGAAATATGTTCTTATTGTATTACTTTTGGTGTTGCGTGTCAAATAAGGGCATTTGCGTTAGTTAGTGCATCAGAATATACTTTTGAATCTTCAAATTGTATTGATAATTTTGTATAATTAGATGTATAAGACTGTAAAAATAATTTAGCCGGGGCAATCTGTTGTAGCCCTGAAATTATTGATAATGACTAATGTTTGAAGCATTTTATTATAATTGGCTAAAGTTAGCCTTTGTTTAGTAAGATCTTATCAACCTGTTATTTTTGAGAATTAAACTTAATAAAGGAGACATAACATGGAAGCCAGTCAGTTATATGAAGATTTATTGCAATATGTGGAAAACCAGCACTATGAAGAAGTAGATGCTAAGACATTTTTTTCCTGAAGGCATACTCGAAAAAGAAGGCGGCTCTGAAGGCAAGCCTAATGGTATATTAGTTACTAAAGACGTATCGGGTAAACCGACAGGCCATTCGGCTATCAGTGATGAATTGAATGAGATTTTAAATTTGGATCATAATGCCGAAGCGGTGATGGCACCAATTTCGTATTACGGGCAAAGTTTAACCGGCCGTAACGGCGGGGGTTTACATGCATTGACCATTACCGTACATTTTAAAATCATTTTTGGCGGATTATCCTAATATTACGATCTATTTAAAAGAAGGCACTAATGTGGAATTGGCCAAGTGGCTTCAAGAAGGTGTCATTGATCTTTCTTTCTCAGCGAAGCCTTCGATGAAAGATGAGTTTGATTGGATTCCGGTATTGACCGATGAATTGATGGCCTGGTTACCGGAACGGTATGGTTCCAACTATGGCGATTCATTTCCGGTAAAAGATTTGGAAAAATATCCCTTTATTATTACCCAACCGGACAATGATACCGATATCGATAGGGTGCTTCATGATTTAGGCATTGAAGCGGATATTCATTTCAGTACCAAGGATGCCTATGCTACCTATAAAATGGTGGAGGCTGATTTGGGTGTTAGTTTTAATCAACAGTTAATTGCCCGTGATTGGACCGGTAAAGTGACGGTATTATCATTTAAACCGGCACAATACATTGAACTGGGTTTGGCATTGCCGAGCATGAATGAGGCTTCACCGGTAACGAAGCAGTTTATTTCGTATGTGAAACAATCTATTTTAGAACAGGGAGCAAGTGATAAGAATGAAAATTAAAGCCATAGATCATCTTGTGATTACAACAGCTGATTTAGATACATGTTTAGCGTTTTATGTCGGTATTTTAGGGATGGAGCTCGATGAGTCGAATCATCGCTATGCTTTACGGTTTGGCAATAGTAAATTTAATATCCATACGCGTAAAGCTGAATTTTTGCCGGCTGCTCAAAACCCGACATATGGCAGTCTTGATTTGTGTCTTGTTGTGGATGTACCGATTAATGAAATTGTAAACGAAATTACGTCGAAGAAGTATCCTATCGAAGACGGGCCGGTGCTTCGTCACGGTGCCCAAGGGGCTATGCAAAGTATATATTTAAGAGATTTTGACGGTAATTTAATTGAAATTAGTTCTTATAATAAAATATAGAAAAATATAAATATAATTGTTGGCAAGGTCGGCAAAGAACTATATAATGTTACATATAATCATAATTATTACTAGTTGTAGCTAGTAAAGCATTAAGCCTATTGTGAGAGGTTAATGCTCTTGTGTTGAAGAGTTTGCGTTAACTTTTTAATGCAGTTAGTGTGTTTAGACAGAATGAAAGAGAGTGACAGACATGAACATTTTATTGAAAAACTTATTCCGTTACCAAGATCAAGGCTTATTATTTTATTGTATCGTTTTCGGTTTATCCATGATGGCTCACGGCTATTTTAAATTTGCCGGAGGTGAACAGATGTTGACCGGCGTAGGCAGTATGTTGGGCGTATTTGGTATTACCGGTGGCTATTATATGTTAGGTGTTATGGCAGCCAGTGCTGAATTAATCGGTGGTTTATTGGTTATCTTGGGCCTTGCTACTCGTTTAGGTACATTAATGATTGTCGGTACTTTATTCGTAGCTACTGTATTAGAATTAGGTCACGGTTTCTTCAAATGGGATTATCCGTCTCAGATGATGTTCGGTGCTATTATGCTCTTCATTGCAGGTCCCGGTCGTTTCAGCTTTGACTACAAATGGGCTCATAAATAAGAACTGAGTAATAGATAGAAATTAAATATAAAGTATCAAGAACTGAATATTAAGCAATAAAACTAGTGAGAGCTCCTTTAGAGGAGCTCTTTTTTGTTGCTGTAAATGTATTTTAAATAAGATTCTTTCATTAGCCCCTGAGTAAGATGCTATGATTGGATCCAACTTGGTTCTTATTATTTAGCTTTTAACCCTGTTCCTGATTTGAACTATAATGCTTCTTTTGATGTATACCCCGCTTTTGGTGTTCCTTTATCCTGTTATATGGTGTATAGTTAAATCATATATTAAACTGTGAAGCGGTGGGAGTAACTATGAGAAAACATTGTGCAATAGTACTTGGTGGAATTTTTTCACCAATGGACGGAATTGAAACAGCCGATTTTATTATCGCTTGTGACAAAGGCTATGCCTATATTCGTGAATACGATTTGGAACCGGATTTGTTCGTAGGGGATTTTGATTCGTTTCACGGGCAGATTACAAAGGGAATTGAGATTCTTAATTTGCCGACGGAAAAAGATGATACCGATACTATGGCGGCTATTCGTTATGCCTTAGATCATGATTATAAAGACTTGACTTTATATTGCGCTTTTGGCGGTCGTTTTGACCATTTAATGGGAAATGTGCAGGCCGCTATGTACGCCGTATCGCAGGGGGCTGTTGTGCGCATGGTCAGTCAGGATACGGATAGTTATTTATTTAGCCATGGCGATATTACTTTAGAACCACGCATGGATTACTCGCTGACGGTACTGGCTTTATCCGATGAATGCCATAATGTGACGATTACCGGTGCTAAGTATGCATTAAAAAATGCTACTTTACACAATACAAATCCGGTAGGCGTAAGCAATGTTTGGCATGATACGGTTCATGTAAAGGTGGGCGACGGTATTTTGATGGTGACCATGTCACACATGTAAGAAAGGAATACGGTAATTGAGCACGTATACTCTTTAAGGAGTGATAGTATGGCGCATATGTTTTCACTATGGGATGATAATATTCGTGAAATAGAAATTGTATCGGATGCACTGACTATGGTCATGCCGGAGCCGGATGATGAAGTGGAGCAACGCCTCACATTGAAACGCGATGGTACGGTTACGCTTAAACGATTTGTTTTTGGTAATGGAATTAATCAATATACTGAAAAAGAAAATCGTTCGTTTTCTGTTTCTTCGCAAAAGATGATGGATCTCTTTGACTATATCGGTTATTATTTACAAATGGACTCCGGTCAACTTTTGGTGACGGACGTGGGTTATTGGAATCTGTTTATAACAAATAGCCGCGGCCATCGTACGCCCGTATCGGGCCCGTTGTTTCACAATGAAGAAATCATTTGTTACAACGAAGAGCCTGTTTGCGATATTATTCGTGATTTACTAGGCATCCCTGATTTATTGCTCTTCGACGGCAATATGGACCGGTTGGATTTTATAGATATTGAATACAGCCATAAGATTATCGATTCTGAGGCGTATTCTAAAAAAGAACGTCTGCAAATCGATCGTGATGCCAAACGAATTATATATACCGTTTTGGATGCACAGGGACGGCGTTACCAACAAATTTTAGAAGATGATAAGCAAATTTTCACACTTTTGAATGAATTAGGCGATGAATGCTTGGTGGAACGTCAGGAACCGGTCACATTGGCACCTGATGCTAAGCCGGCCTTGGAAATTTCTTATCGCATTGATACACGCACCAAGCAGGGCAAAACGTATATGTGTGAAGATAGTTTTGATCGTTATCATATCCCGGAAGACTGGGAAGATTTTGTTGTGCTTTTTAAAAAATATTTTGAAAAACAGCTTCGTTTGGGTGAACTGTTTGATGAAACGTACTATAATAGGGAAGTACGCTTGCTTAACGATTATTGTTTCGTGATTGTGCAATTTTCAGATTATGGACGTGATTACGCCTATGTATGTGAAGATGACTCGGTAAAAGCCGGGGATTGGGTGCTGGTGCCGGTAGGCGAATTCAATACGACGGAAAAAGTTCAGGTGCAACGGGTCGAGTATCATCAGCCGGATAGAGCGCCGTATCCGTTACATAAAATTAAAAAAGTAATTAGAAAGTTTAATTCGGCTACGGATGTGGCCCCCGACTTGGAAGCGACGGATATATATCGTGACTGACAGATTGGTGGTCCCGGGAGGTTTTGAAGGATGTTAACATCATTAGGATTTGTCATATTAGGCGGTGCTGCTTTAGCGGCCGTATGTCGAAAAATACAGTTACCTACGATTGTAGGTCTTATGTTGGCAGGGTTATTGCTGGGGCCGCAAGGCGGTAATTGGCTGGATACGACTATGCTTACCATTTCACCGGATTTACGACAAATGGCACTTATTGTCATTCTCGTAAAGGCAGGCTTGGCCATTAATCTGCGTGATATTTGGGGCCTCGGTCGCCCACTCTTAATGATGTCGATCGTTCCGATGTTATTGGAATTAAGTTTACTTACCTATTTGGGGCTTGCTGTTTTTGGATTACATGGCTTAGAGGCTTTACTCTTAGCTACGGCGGTTTGTGCCGTATCACCGGCGGTTGTAGTATTTCGCATGATTCGACTCATTGAATTGCGCTATGGGACGAAGAAGAAAATTCCTCAGCTTATTATGGTAGCCTCGTCGTTAGAAGACATTGTGGTTGTGGTTATATTCTCCTTAGTATTGGCCTTAGTGGAAGCGCATGTGGCAACACCGGAAGGGCTAAGTGCCTTAGCTATTGTCGGTCAAGTGCCGATGGCGCTGATTAGTGGTATTGTACTGGGCTTTATAGGCGGTTTTATTTTATCATTCATTGCCAAACGAATGAGCAAGGGTGATGAATTATTGCCGGGGACGGTCACTTTGATTTTGACGATTTTAATTGCCGCTTCCTTTGTGATGGTAGCTATCGGCAACTGGTTTAAACCGTATGCCGCTGTTTCGGGGCTCTTGGCGGTCATGATTATGTCCAGTGTTGTCAAAGGGCAGGTGTCCTATGAATTGGGGCAGGCCTTAAACCGTCAAATCAATCAACTGTGGATTCCGATTGAAATCATCTTATTCGTGCTTGTAGGGGCCGCCATCGATACGACGTATATGCTCAGCATGAGCGGTATTTTGATTGGTATTATAGCTTTGGGTTTGATTGCCCGCATGTTTGGTGTCGGTATATCCTTGATGAAAACGGTTTTATCTACCAAAGAGCGCCTTTATTGTGCGATTTCGTTTGCGCCGAAAGCTACGGTACAAGCGGCTATCGGGGGAATTCCGTTGGCACTTGGTTTAGACAGCGGCCCGTTAGTGTTGGCCGCATCGGCTATGGCCATTTTAATTACATCGCCAATCGGGGCATTTGGGATGGATTATTTTTATAAACGATTATTGGAACCGGAAACAGATCCTATTATAGAAGGACAAGGGGAGGCAAAGTAAGGAATGTTGATAAAAAAACGGTTGGCAATCTCTAATATTTTGATGATTGCTATTCCGACGATAGTGGCACTGTTGATTGTATTTGTCAGCTTAGCTGCTATTTGGATACCAAGCGTACAACGAAATAACATCGGGGTTCGTGATTTGGAAGATTTTGAACGAACCGGTACGTTTATGCTGACGCAGGTGGAAGGTAAGCTTCAGGAAACGGCAGCAGCCGGTCGGGAGCCGAAGATTTCGGATGTATCAGCCGCATTACGCCAAGTTACGGGATATACGGTGCGCGTGGAAGGGTCTACCGGTGAACTGTGGACTTGGGGCGATGCTCCGGATGCGGAGTCTCTTAAACTGCAAGATGCAGCGGATCAATTAAGTGGTGACGGTATCATTTCAAACGGTGATCACGCCATAGCAACGCGTAATGTAGTGACTAAGTCGGGGGAATATCGTGTATACATTTACGGTTCGGAAATTAAGACACGTACTTGGCCGGCTAAAAACACGGTTAAATGGTCGCTGATTTTCCTCTTTGTAATATTTATCATAGGCATTATTGTAGCGAATAAATTCTTAACTCGCTTTGTATTCCAACGTATTCGCAGTGCCCTCGATTTATTGGCATCAGGCGTACGTCAAATTCGCGACGGCAATTTAAAGATTAAGCTCATCTATGACGGTAAAGACGAGTTTGCACCGATTTGCGAAGATTTTAATGATATGGCTCGTCGTTTGGAAGAGTCGGTAACGTTAATTCAAAAACAGGAACAAAATCGTAAGGAACTTTTGGCCGGTATTTCCCATGATTTACGCTCTCCGTTGACTTCGATTAAAGCTTATGCGGAAGGCCTGCAGGACGGCATTGCGACAACACCGGAACTAAAAGAGAAATATGTTCGCATGATTCAGACAAAAGCGGATGAGATGGAGCATATGATTAGTAATCTTTTCACTTTTTCCAAGATGGACTTGGATGAATATCCAAGTTATCCTGAAAAAATGGATTTAGGTGAGCACTTAACTATGTTTATTCGCAATGAAAGCGAAAGCTATAAGAACAAAGGTCTGATTTTACATTGTGAAGCCATTGAAAGCGGTACAATGATTTGGGCCGATCCGTTTCAAATTCGAAACATTGTAGCGAATATTGCGGATAACAGTGTAAAATATAAAGTAAATGATATGGGTAATTTATATATTTCTTGTCAAAATCAGGCGGATACGGTAGAGCTTATTTTGCAAGATGACGGACCCGGTGCCAATGAAGCCAGTTTGGATCGGCTTTTTAACGTATTCTATCGCAGTGATGCGGCTCGCAGTAATCCTCATAAGGGAAGCGGTTTGGGGCTGGCGATTGTCAAAAAGATGGTGCAGCAAATGGGCGGTACCATTGAAGCGAAGAGTGCTGCCGGCGAAGGGTTGAGTATTATCATGAAGTTCCCGAAATATGGAGGTTAATGCAGTGGCGAAACGAATTTTAATTATTGAAGACGACCAGGCAATTGCTGAAATTGAACGAGATTATTTAGAACTGAGCCAATTTGAAGTAACCTTAGCTAATGATGGCGGTAAAGGGTTGGAGCTTGCCTTAAATGAGGCATTTGATTTGATTTTGTTGGATGTTATGTTACCGACCGTTGACGGTTTCAGTATTTTAAAGAAATTAAGAGAAACCTTGGATATTCCGATTTTGATGGTAACGGCTAAACAGGAAGATATCGATAAAATCCGCGGCCTCGGTTTAGGTGCCGACGATTATATTGAAAAGCCGTTCTCGCCAAGTATTTTGGTGGCTCGTGTGAAGGCCAATATTGCTCAATATGAACGCTTACGCAAAGGGCAAAGTACCAATAAAGGGGAAGCGGATATTCAGGTCGGTCATTTACTAATCCAACCGGGCTCTCATCGTGTATTTGTGCACAATGAAGAAGTGAACTTGAAAAACAAGGAATATGAATTGCTTTTATTCTTAGTCCGTAACGGTGACTTGGTATTCGATAAAGAAACCTTGTATGAGCGCATTTGGGGGCTCGAAGCCATTGGCGACGTGGCAACTGTAGCCGTTCATATCAATCGTTTGCGTGAAAAAATTGAAGATGATCCGAGCAACCCGCGTTATATTGAAACCGTGTGGGGCGCCGGCTATCGGTTTAAAATGTAGCTTACGATACATATAGTTTACGAAAAATAGCAGGTCAAAATGTAGCACAGGCAAAATAGAATATAACAGTAAGCTTTATAGCTGTCTGATAGGAAAAATCCCGTCCGACAGCTATTTTTTATTGTAAAAATTTTGATTTATTGATTTGAAATAAAAGTTTAAATTTTGTTTATATTTGGTGTAAATCTTGTTTAAAAACCTTTTGTATACTAAGACTGTAAATTAGAACAAAGGGGGCTATTACATTGATGGAACAATTTTTTAGTCTCATACAACAATATGATTTTTCAATTTTGAATTATATATGGTTATATGGACATACACATTGGCTGGATATTCTTATGGAAGAAGCCACCGATTTAGGTAATGCCGGCATAATCTGGATTGCTCTCGGCATAGTATTGATGTTTCAAAAGAAATACCGAAAAGTCGGTTATATGATACTTACGGCTATGGTCATCGGATTCGTCCTTTTGAACTTGGGCGTTAAACCGCTGGTGGCTCGGCCCAGACCGTTTGACCTGCAACCGGCCGTGCAGCTGTTAATCCATGAACCGTGGGATTATTCGTTCCCATCCGGCCATGCTTGGTCAGCTTTGGCTGCAGTTACGATTTTATTTATGAATAAAATTCCGGGCCGTTATGTGGCCTTAGGCGTAGCATTACTTATCAGTTTTTCGAGAATTTATTTATATGTACATTATCCGTCGGATGTTATTATGGGTGGTATATTCGGGGTGATTATAGGTATGGTCAGTGTATATGGTTGGCGTTATTTTGCCAAAAAATATGCACAGCGTCATTCCATCGCTGCTGAAAAATCCCGTTCAGATTTTGAGTTATCCTATACGCAGATTGAGGAGAGTGCCCATCATGAGTGAGTCAAGAAAATATCTCGGTTGGATTTTACTGTTAGGTGTGTATCTGTTTTTCTTGGGCAATTGGGGCATTGCCATCACGGATCCGGTAGAGTCTAACTATGCTTTAACGTCAAAAGAGATGTTAGCAGCCGGTAATTATTTATCGCCTCAGATTTACGGTAATTACTGGTATGACAAACCGATTTTCTTTTATTGGGAAGTGATTGCTGCGTTTAAACTATTCGGCGTCAATGAATGGGTGCGCGTTTTTTCCCGGCTGTCTTCGGGATTATCGGGCTTTTGATGACCTATTGGTTCACACAAAAACTCTTTAACCGTCTGACCGCGCTTGTAGCTACGGTTGTTTTGGGAACGTCTTTAGAATATTGGCTCATTTCTAAAACTGTCATTACCGATATGACTTTATTCGTGTTCTTTAACGCGGCGTTGATTTCGTTTTATTTGGGTTATTATTTTAAACAGCGTAATTACTATTACGGGGCGTATTTCTTTGCAGGCTTAGCTGTTTTGACAAAAGGTCCTATCGGCTTGTTGTTACCGGGCTTAATCGTTGTGTTATTCTTAGTTTCACAGCGCGATTACAAAGAATTGCTTCATATGAAATGGCTCGGCGGAATTGCCATATTTGTCTTGACGGCCGGTCCTTGGTATTACTACATGTACAGCGTGCACGGCATGGATTTTATCGATACCTTCTTGGGTGTTCACAATGTATTGCGTGCCACCGTTTCGGAACATCCGCGCGATAATGTGTGGTATTACTACTTTGGCATGTTTATTATCGGGTTCTTCCCGTGGGTGTTTACCTTACCGTACCTCTTTAAACGTCGTTTTCAGGCACAGCGTCAGCGTTTGCAGACGGCCATGGCTTCCGGTGCGAATATAGGTGTGGGGGGAGCCAATAAAACTGATGATAATCGTTTCGATTCGCTGGTTATGAATATCGGTTCTGTGAACAGTGGCGGTGCCGTTCTCCATGCACAACACGCTACCAATTCCGGTAGTGAGGGGACGGCTGGTTGGCGAGCAACACTTCGTGGCATGATGCGCTTTGATCAGACCACAATTTTCTTGTTGATTTGGGCATTTACGATTGCCGTATTCTATCAATTGATGGCGACCAAATATACGACATATACCTTCCCGTATTTGTTGCCAATCGCTATTTTGGCGGCTCGTGTGATGGTAAACCATCTGAAATTGGTGAAATACACTGTGATTGCCAATATCGTACTGTACTCCGTGCTTACCTTTGCCGTAGCGATTCCGTATTGCAACGCTTATTCCTCTAAAGATGTGGGGAACGTGGTGGCCCAAACGGTAAAACCGGGAGATATGGTCGTAAGCTATGGTCGTTATCAGATATCGGCCGGCTTCTACAGTAATCAGTTGATTTATCGGGTGGAAAAAGCCGCTGATATTCCGGGTCTTGAACCGTCGGCCATGAATTGGAATACGAAAAACGTAATGCCGTTTATTGCGGAAGAAACCGTGGCAACACGTGATGACGTTGTTGCCATCGTAGATAATCGCCGCTTAAAAGAATTTAAAGCTGATATGCCGGGACAATGGCAAGAAGTAAAAGCTTTGGATAAATTTACGGTGTTTAGAAAATAAGGTGCCTAAGTGGGCAATAGGAGATTTAGTTAAGTAACAGTATAATACTTGGTTAAGTAACCATCTGATTTTAAGTTAAGTAACATAATCAATAAAGCAAAAAAGCAACTAAAGGTGAAAATGCCTTTGGTTGCTTTTTTATGTTGATTTTTATACGAAACCCGCACTGTTTACCATACTTACCTTATCTTTTAGTTAACGAGTGACCGTCATAAATATATTGGCGAATGAGGCGTTTGCCTTCGACGGCATGGATTTTAAAGTAGAAATAATGGTTGCGATTATCTTTGGCATTTTCTTTATTTAATTTAAAGTAGTTTTGTTGCGAATGGGCCATACTTTGCAAAATATCATCGGTTAAAAAAGTCAGCGGTGTATCCAGAGCAGAATACTCATAGAAGTCTTCTTCAAACTTTAAATAATTCGGTGAAAAGTATGAAAATTGCAATTGGTTACGTTGAAATTCTCTAGATTCCATCGTTTGCCATCTCCTCGGTTGTAATGCGATTAATAGTATCTATAGTTAAGGTTGTAAAGCTATCATCCAGGTGTTTAATCGTTACTTCGGTCAAGCTGAGATTATATACTTTGCCTGTGATGTTATGTGTGGTAACAGGTTGACCTTTATGCTGTACGCGTACTTCAAAGTTAGCCGTATATTGTCCGGCATAGAGCCTGCCTAGCCAAGTTAGTCGTTCCTCAAGACTCATAGATTCATTGATTTCAAGCTTCATGTGCGATTGGAGTAAGGCCGTTTGGTGGTCGGATAAAAAGAAGACCATCCATTTGGCCATTTTACGGTCTTTGTAGGTACGGGCGGATTTGAATGGCAAATAGGAACGGTCAATCATAGGAGTCCGTCCAAACCGCCGGCTGCATGACCGCCAATGAGTTTGCTGCGCACGATGGCACGCGATGAATCCAATAAAAAAGAGCCCTTTTGAATAGCCAGAAAGCCGTGTAGGCGGCGAATATCATCAATGGTATGTTGCAGGCTATGAGTTTTGCGAACTGTATCCGGATTGTCAAAAAGAGAAATAGATTGTAAGGCTTCCGGAATAAACTGGCTGTACTGAACGCCAATTTGACGGACGGCTTCACCTTTGTAATGTTTGCGAAATAATTTTATTATATGCCGTGTTAGTTCATCGGTCAGTTGAGTCGGTTCAATCTTCATCTGTGCTTGGAAAGAACCACGGGATTGTTGTTCGAAATAGCTTTCTTTGGCAAAACCGATATAAACGGACACACAGCGTGTTTGCTGATGGCTGCGGCGTAGACGGATAGCCACTTGTTCCGCCATCTCGCTGAGCAAGAGCTCAATTTCATCTTGCTTTGTATAGTTACGAGGTAAGATTTGTGAGTTGCCTAGACCTTTGGATTGTGGCGTATATGGTTCACGTACATTACTTTCGTCAACGCCGTTGGCGTGAAACCAGAGCTGTACGCCGATGATGCCTAAATCTTTTTGAAGAACATCCGGGTTACTGTTAGCCAGTTCTTTAATGGAATGAATGCCAAGATTATTTAAACGGCGTGCCATACGACTGCCGATGCCCCAGAAGTTAGTCAGTTTTGGAATCTGCCACACCTTAGTGGACACATCTTCATACGACCAGTTGGCACGCATGGTGGATGTTGTTTTAGCTTCATTGTCTAAGGCGAGTTTAGCGAGTAGAGGGTTCGCATTTGACATACCTACCGTGGAGAAAATGCCGGTTCGTTGACGAATATCATGCTGGATTTTGGCAGATAGAATATCCAGTTTTTCACGACGGCTTAAATGGGGATTAGGAACAAAATATTTTAAAGAGCGGGTCAGATCCACAAAGCCTTCATCGATAGAGTAGGGGCAAATATCTTCGTTGGCAGCATATTCACGAAGAATCCGTTGAATCTCGATGTTTTTTATAATATAAAGCCCCATGCGCGGCGGCACAATCAGAGTGCGTTTGGCCCAGTTTTCAATGTAATTAATGTATTTTGGCGTAATGGGTAAGCCTTCTTTGAGGGCACGGCGTAAATTAAACTTTCGGGTTTCGATATCGAAGGGTAAATCATAGGAGCGACTTACGTTTTGCTTGCCGAAGACGTGTTTAAACGTTGGGGAGGACGCCAAAATCAGGCCTTTGGAATTATCGGCTCGGCTCATGACACATAATGAAGTTGTGAGGGGATTTAAACCGCGTTCGATACATTCGACACTGGCATAAAATGACTTCATGTCGATGAACGCAATGTCTGAGCGGGGCTCCAAGTCGTAATTAATATAGCCCATGATGGCACCTCCTTTTTACGTAATACCTTCTTTATTAAAATAATACATCGAATAGATGTTTGAGTCAATGTAGAAATAAAGAATGATTGTTTGGTTAAAAGGGCTGTAAAAAAGTGGATAGGATATTAAAGGGGGAGAGTTCAATGACAGAAAATTATTGCATTAAGGTGGTGTTAGAAGCTCTTCGGCGTTCTTCGGTGTTGCTACTACATTTTTTTTCTATTGATTCTTAGCTGATATTTCATATAATATATTCATATAGACTTACGCTTGATATTAGCGTAAAATAAAAATTTTTGCCTTTTTCAGCTTAAAGGGTATTATCTGGAGGATGTATTTATGAACAAACATCAGCTTGCTGCCAAGATCTGGGAATCTGCGAACCGCATGCGGTCTAAAATTGAAGCCAATGAGTACAAGGATTATATTCTTGGGTTTATTTTTTATAAATATTTGTCGGATAAAGAAGAACAATGGCTTTTATCTCAAGAATATACGCCGGAAGATATTAAAGAATACGTAAATGAGGATGACGCTGAAACCGTGCGTACGGTTCAGAAGAACTTAGGCTATTTTATTGCGTATAAAGATCTTTTTTCTACATGGATTGAGATGGGCTCAGACTTTTCGGTGGATAATGTTCGTACCGCCTTATCTTCCTTCACTCGTTTAATTTCACCATCGCATAAAAAAGTATTTGACGGTGTTTTTAATACTCTTGAAACAGGGCTTTCCAAGTTAGGTGAAAACACAAATTCGCAGACAAAGGCTGTTCGTGATTTGGCGCAGCTTATTGATGAGATTCCGATGCATAAAAAACAGGACTATGATGTGCTCGGTTTTATCTACGAATATTTGATTTCCAACTTTGCCGCCAATGCCGGTAAAAAAGCAGGGGAATTTTACACACCTCATGAAGTGTCGCTCCTCATGTCGGAAGTGGTGGCGAACCATTTGCGTGGCAAGGAAAACATTAAGATATATGACCCGACCAGTGGTTCGGGTAGCTTGCTCATCAATATTGGTCAAACGACGGCCAAATATATGGATGATAAAAACAGCATTCGCTACTATGCGCAGGAGTTGAAGTCCAATACCTACAATTTGACGCGAATGAATCTGGTTATGCGTGGGATTTTGCCGGATAACATTATGACGCGTAATGGGGATACGTTGGAAGAAGATTGGCCGTATTTTGATGAGTCAGATCCGGCCGGGACCTATGAGCCATTGTATGTGGATGCGGTGGTTTCCAATCCGCCGTATTCGCAGCGTTGGGAGCCGTCCGGCAAAGAAAGTGACCCACGTTATGCCCGTTATGGTTTGGCCCCTAAATCCAAAGCCGACTACGCTTTTTTATTACATGACTTATTCCATTTAAAACCGGATGGCATTATGACGATTGTTTTGCCTCACGGCGTATTGTTCCGTGGCGGTGAAGAAGGTCAAATTCGTAAAAATCTGATTGAGCAGAATAATATTGATGCGATTATCGGGCTTCCGGCAAATATTTTCTTCGGTACCGGTATTCCGACGATTATTATGGTACTTCGTCAAAAAAGAGAAAATACGGATGTTCTTATCATTGATGCGTCGAAAGGTTTTGCCAAAGAAGGTAAAAATAATAAACTTCGTGCCTCGGATATTCGTCGCATTGTAGATACGGTGAAAGGCCGATTGACTCAGGATAAACATTCTCGTGTCGTTACGCGTGAGGAAATTCGTGCCAATGATTATAACTTGAATATTCCTCGTTATGTGGATTCTTCTGAAAACGCAGAAACCTACGATATTTATGCCACCATGTTCGGCGGTATTCCGGCAGCTGAATTGGAAGACTTTAATGCGTACTGGAAGGTATTTCCATCTTTGAAAAATGAACTTTTCACCGGTGATGAATATGTTTCGGTTAATACTGAAGATATTAAAGCCGCTATCTTAGCGAATGAGGATGTGCAGGCGTTTTTGACACAATTCCGCAATCGTTTTGCTGATTTAGGCGATAGCTTGGACCGTGAATTGATTGATGAGGCGTTGGAACTTTCCATTCCTAAAAAAGAAGAATCTCTGGCCAACGATTTGTTTGGGCGTTTTGCAGGCATTCCATTGTTAGATCCATATCAAGCGTATGAGATTTTTGAAGAAAAATACGGTGAAATTTCCGGAGATTTGGAACTCATTCAGACCGAAGGCATGGATGCGGTCAGAGGCGTTGATCCGAATATGGTCGTAAAGAAAAAGAATAATAAAGATGTAGAAGTTCAGGATGGCTGGAAAGGTCATATTCTGGATTTTGACTTGGTTCAGCGACTTTGTTTGTCTGAACAATTGGATGCATTGACGAAGAAAAATGAGGAACTTTCTGAAATTCCGGGGTCTTATGAGGAATTACTCGAGTCTTTGAGCGAAGAAGATAAGGAAACCATTTCAGAGGCTTTAAATGATACCAATGATGCGTTTGTTGTGAAAAATATTAAGAGCGTGATTACGGAACTTAAAAAAGATGCTGCTGAAAATAAAGCCTTAATTCAGACATTGAAAGATGCGCAAAGTTTGAACGACAAAGAAAAGAAACTCAAGAGTCAAATTAAGACGGAAGAAACTGACTTGCATCTTTTGACAAAAGATACAATTATGAACCTTTCAGATGAAGATGTTCGTAAACTTCTCCATGAAAAATGGGCTACTCCGATTGTAGAAGGCACCTTAGCACTCGCTGAAGCTATGCTTAATGACTTTACGAAACGTGTGGAAGCATTGTCTAAAAAATATGCTGAAACAATGAACGATATTGAAGAAGAAATCAGAAAAACAGAAAAGGAATTATCTGCCATGCTTTCAGAACTTACCGGCTCGGAAGCTGATATGGCCGGCATTCGTGAACTGCAGAAGTTGATAGGGGGCTAATGAGATGGAAAAAAGAAAAACCCCGCGAATTAGGTTCAAAGGCTTCAGTGATGATTGGGAACAGCGTAAGTTAGGGGATATATTCGAAGAATATTCTGAAAAAGGTTTTTCGGATTTACCGGCATTGACCATTATTCAAGGTGAAGGAACTATAAAAAGAGAAGATTCGGATAGAAGCCTTAAATATGATAAAGCAAGCTTGTTAAAGTATAAACTTGTTAAGAAAGGTGATTTTATTGTACATCTTCGATCTTTTGAAGGAGGCTTAGAAATCTCTAAGAATATTGGTGTTGTTAGTCCTGCTTACCATACGTTTCATGGTGAAGGAACTGATTCAACATTTTATTATTGGCATTTTAGATCAGATGATTTTATAGATATAGCACTTAAACCTCATGTATATGGGATTAGAGATGGTCGGAGTATTAATATTGAAGGAATGAAAACAATCAAGATTCCATGGACCACTTTAGATGAACAGTCACGCATTGGTAATCTTATAAAGTGTATTAATCGCCTCATCACCCTTCATCAGCGTAAGCTTGAAAAGTTAAAAATTATCAAAAAATCTATGCTTGAAAAATGTTTTCCTAAAAAAGGGGAAAAAGTGCCGAAAATTAGATTTTCTGGTTTTACGGACGATTGGGAACAGCGTAAGCTGGGAGCGTGCTTCGAGGAGCGTTGTGAAAATATGCCTGATGGTGAACTTATTTCTGTAACAATTAGTGATGGAATAAAGAAATTCTCTGAACTTGGGCGACATGATAATTCAAATCAGGATAAGTCAAAATATAAGAAAGTATGTATTGGAGATATCGCATATAACTCAATGAGGATGTGGCAAGGAGCAAGTGGATACTCTCCGTTTGAAGGAATTGTAAGTCCTGCGTATACTGTATTGAAGCCGAATGTGAATATTAACTCAAAGTGTGTTTCTTATCTATTTAAAAGGCAAGATATGATACATGTTTTTCAGTTAAATTCACAAGGAATTACTTCGGATAACTGGAATTTAAAGTTTCCTGCATTAAGTCAGATTGCAGTTAGCCTACCGGGAGATATTAAAGAACAAAGTAGAATTGCAACATATTTTTCCAATATTGATACCCTCATCACCCTTCATCAGAGTAAGTTAGAAAAATTGCAGAAAATAAAAAAATCTATGCTTGAAAGAATGTTCGTATAGCTTTTAGATAAAATTAGGACAAATAAAATAGTTGTAAAAATAAATAAGCTAATGTTTAATTGAAGCGTAAAGCATTTATCGTGTTTTTTTAGATATACTAGTGAAATGCAATTTTAATATTATTGTATTTTTTCAGTAATATCTTGGGAACAGCGTAAGCTGGGAGATATTGTAACTCGAGTTATAAGAAAAAATGAAAATTTAGAATCTAAGCTTCCTTTGACTATATCTGCTCAATTTGGTTTAATTGCTCAAGACGAATTTTTTGATAAACGAATTGCAAGCAAAAATATTAGTCATTATTATCTTATTCGTAAAGGTGAATTTGCATACAATAAAAGTACGTCAATGGATGCTCCATGGGGAGCGATAAAACGTCTTGAACATTATGATAATGGCGTTTTATCGACACTTTATATTATGTTTAGAATTCTAGATGAAAATAAGGTAAATTCAGATTATATCGTTTCTTATTATGTTACAAATTTATGGCATAAAGGGGTACGTGAAGTTGCTGCTGAAGGTGCAAGAAATCATGGATTATTGAATATTGCTCCAGTAGATTTTTTTGAAACAACATTAACAATACCAAGTAATGAGAATGAACAAAAGAACATTGGAGAGTATTTTAGACGTTTAGATCGCCTCATCACCCTTCATCAGCGAAAGTTAAATATCCTAAAAAGTGTGCCAAAATTTTTGTTGGGTATAGTTTGGAAACAGCGTAAGTTGGGAGATGTAGCAAATTCATTCGAATATGGGTTGAATGTTGCTGCTAAAGCATATGATGGAATTAATAAATATATTCGTATTACAGATATAGATGATGTGTCTCGTAAATTTCTATTTAACAATTTAACATCTCCAAATGTTAACATATCAGAAGCTATAAACTATCAGTTAAAAAAGGGGGATATATTATTCGCACGAACTGGTGCGAGCGTAGGAAAAACCTATCTTTATAGTGAAAAAGACGGGATGGTATTTTATGCAGGATTTCTTATTCGTGCAAAAATTAGCTCAAGTTATGATTCGAATTTTATATTTCAAAATACACTTACAGAAAACTATAGAAGGTATATTCAGATTACATCTCAACGATCTGGTCAACCTGGAGTGAATGCTCAAGAGTATGGAGAATATAAATTAATGATACCAAGATTATTGGAGCAGAAAAAAATAGGTAATTATTTTAAGTATCTTGATACTCTTATCACTCTTCATCAACGACAGCAAAATTTATGGAAATTTGTAAGAAAAGGAGTAAAGTTATGGATAATTTTAACAAAGAATCAGATTTTGAAGCGGCCTTGATTACTGCGTTGCAGCGTTATGGCTGGGAAAAAGACGTTCTTAAGAATCCGACTGAAGAAGATTTGCTTCAAAACTGGGCTAATATTCTCTTTGAAAATAACCGTGACATCGATCGTCTGGGGGATTATCCGCTTATTAAGGAAGAAATGGATGACCTTTTGGAACAGATCCGTCGACTTCGTACTCCTTTAGCCTTAAATGGCTTTATTAACGGTAAAACGGTAAGTATTATTCGCAAAAATCCGGATGATACTTTGCATTACGGCAAGGAAGTAAGTCTTAAAATTTATGACCGTATGGAAATTGCAGCCGGCCAAAGTCGTTACCAAATCGTACAACAGCCTCGTTTTGACCGTCGTGAAAAGGTGTTGCAGGATAGACGCGGTGACTTGATGCTCCTCATCAATGGTATGCCGGTTTTTCACATTGAACTGAAAAAGTCCGGTGTACCTGTCATTGAAGCGGCTAATCAGATTGAAAAGTATGCACATGAAGGGCTCTTTTCAGGGATTTTCTCATTAATTCAAATCTTTGTGGCTATGAACCCAGCCGAAGCCTTATACTTTGCTAATCCGGGGCCTGATGGGCGCTTTAACTCTGACTTTTATTTCCATTGGGCTGACTTGAATAATGACCCAATCAATGACTGGAAAATAGTGGCGGAACGGTTATTATCCATTCCAATGGCACATCAATTGGTAGGTTTTTACACGGTAGCCGATGATTCCGACGGCGTTTTAAAAGTAATGCGTAGTTATCAGTACTATGCATCGAATAAGATTTCTGACCGTGTGTCTAAAAATAACTGGCATGAGGGGAATCAGCTGGGCGGTTATATTTGGCATACTACGGGCTCCGGTAAGACGATGACGTCTTTTAAATCGGCACAGCTCATTGCGAATTCAAAAGATGCGGATAAGGTTATTTTCTTGATGGACCGCATCGAGTTGGGGACGCAGTCACTCAAGGAGTATCGGGCGTTTGCGGATAATGCGGATGATGTACAGGAAACGGAAGATACCATCATGCTTATTAGTAAGTTGAAGAGTTCTGATCCGAAAAATACTTTGATTGTGTCTTCGATTCAAAAAATGAGCAACATTAAAGAGGATGCGGCCAGCAAAATGAGGGCCAAAGACCTTGAGGATATGAAGTCGAAACGACTTGTGTTTATTATTGACGAATGTCACCGCTCCACGTTTGGCGACATGCTCTCCACGATTAAGGCTACGTTCCCGAATGCACTCTTCTTTGGTTTTACCGGCACGCCGGTGTTCCGTGAAAACGAGCAAGTTATGACGACAACGGCGGATATTTTCGGCGATGAGCTGCACCGTTACAGTATTGCTGATGGTATTCGTGATAAAAACGTGTTGGGCTTCGACCCGACTATGGTCATGGTGTATAAGGACAAGGAATTACGCCAGCGGGTGGCTGTGAAGGAATCAGGGGCTCAATCGCTCGAAGAAGCTATCGAAGATCCGGTTATGAGTAAAAAATACTATCACTTTATGTCACCGAATGAAGTTCCTATGGCAGGCAAACAACTGGATGATGGGAAATACCAAAAGGGTATTGAAGATTATTTAGGCGAAGAAGCTTGGACGAATGATGACTATGAATGGGCTGTGGTTGAAGATATTGCTGAAAACTGGCTGACTCTATCGCGGAATAATCAATTTCATGCCATATTTGCCACTAGCAGCATTCCGGAAGCCGTTCGCTATTATCGTAAATTTAGAGAACGATATCCTGATTTAAAGGTGGCCGGTCTTTTTGATCCGACAATTGATAATAAGGGCGGGGACCGCTCACTTTTTAAAGAAGATGGCTTAAAGATTATGCTTGAGGACTATAATTCTATTTTTGGTCAGAACTTTGATATTGGCGGCTATGCTAAGTATAAAAAAGATGTGTCGGCTCGTTTAGCTCATAAGAAACCATATGAACGGGTAAACCGTGAATTTCAGCTGGATCTTTTGATTGTAGTGAATCAGATGCTGACAGGTTTTGACTCAAAGTGGATTAATGTTTTGTATCTGGATAAAGTGATGGTTTATCAGAACTTAATTCAGGCTTTTTCACGAACGAACCGTCTTTTTAACATTAATGAAAAACCATTTGGCTCAATTCGTTATTATCGTATGCCTCACACGATGAAGCGGAATATTGAAGATGCTGTGCAGCTTTACTCCGGTGACCGTCCGCAAGGCCTTTTTGCCGATCATTTGCCGGATAATGTGCGCCATATGAATGCGACATTTAACGAAATGGTGGCTATTTTTAAAAGTGCCGGCGTGTCTGATTTGGATAGATTACCGGAGGATACACCATCTAAAGCTAAGTTTGCAAAATTATTCCGCGAATTTTCAACTTATATGCAAGCAGCTAGACTTCAAGGTTTTTCATGGGATAAAAGGGAATATTCCTCATTAGTTGATGTTGAAGATACCAGTGTGGAAGAAATCATTTACTTGATACCTACGGAAGATGACTATCTGATTCTTGATCAACGTTATAAAGAATTGCGAAAGCCTGGTGATTCACCGACGGATGATGGCCCTGAGGAAATTACATTCCCGATTGATCCATATCTTACGGAACAGAATACCGGTGTCATTGACAATGACTATATGAATTCGCGTTTTGAAAAATGGCGCAAACAATTAGATGACCCAAATTCCGACCCGGCTATGATAGAGGAAACGTTGACCGATTTGCACAAATCCTTTGCCTTCCTTTCACAAGAAGAACAGAAGTATGCCAATATTTTCCTTCATGATATACAGACCGGTGATGTAAGCCTTGTACCGGGCAAAACATTCAGAGAGTATGTGACCGAGTATGTGACGGCTGCTAAGAATCAACAAAATAAAAAGATTTCAACCTATCTTGGGATTGATGAAACGCTTTTGACCAACTTAATGGATGCTCATGTAACTAAAGATAATCTGAATGAATATGGCCGTTTTGATGCGCTTAAAGCTACGGTTGTTAGAGAAAAAGCACAAGAATATTTTACAAAAGTAGATAAGAAGAAGTTGCCGCCATTCCGCGTAAATAATCGCGTAGATGAGTTGCTTACAAAATTTGTGCTTGAAGGTGGATTTGATATTCAAGATCCGGATGAAGAAGACAACGTAGAAAAAGTTGGCGAGTAAAACGATACAAAAGAGTGAAATGCTATCGGCGATAAGCTCTAAATGTAAAAGAAAAATAAGACTGTATAAAAATAGTGCCTCCAATCCTTCGTCGGCGTAGGAAGGAGGCACTTATGTCAATTGTAAATAAAGCAACGGATTATTTAACGGACTATTATCGTAATTGGGTAGCGGTTTATAAAGAAGGCGCTATTCGTAATGTTACGTTATCTAAGTATCATATGAGTCTTTCTTGGTTGCAACGACTGGCTCCGGAGCTCAGGCTTTGTGATGTGACGCGCGTGACGTATCAGCAAATCATCAATGAGTATGCTAAGGAACATGAGCGGCAAACGACTATGGATTTTCATCATCAGTTGAAGGGAGCCATCCTTGATGCGGTTGATGAAGGTCTGATTCCTCGAGACCCGACACGCAAGGTTATTATCAAAGGGAAAGCACAAGCGCAAAAGAAGATTAAATATTTGAATCAGTTTGAGTTACACACCTTGCTAAAAAGTCTTGATCTCGGTGATGAAGTTAACTGGGACTGGTTTATTTTGCTGATAGCTAAGACGGGCATGCGTTTTTCAGAAGCATTGGCTATTACACCGGCCGATTTTGATTTTGCCCATCAAACCCTATCGGTTAGTAAGACATGGGATTACAAAAACGGTGGTGGTTTTTCACCAACGAAGAATAAGTCGTCGGTTCGCAAAATTCAGATTGATTGGCAGGTTATCATGCAATTTGCCTTTTTAGTCAAAGATTTGCCACCGGATAAACCAATTTTTATACGCAAGGACAAGGTATATAACTCGACTGTAAATGACTTGCTTGAACGGTGCTGCCGAAAGCTGGATATTCCTGTGATTTCAGTTCATGGTTTGCGTCATACTCACGCATCGATTTTGTTGTTTGCCGGAGTTTCCATTGCCAGTGTTGCCAGGCGGCTTGGGCATGCCAGTATGACTACAACTCAGAAGACATATTTGCATATTATCCAAGAGCTTGAAAATCAAGATGTGGATCTCATTATGAGGTCGTTGTCTAATCTTATGTAGGAAGTAAATAAATCCGCGCCGATGGGGGATTATTTGAGATAAGATAAATAACTGCATAGGGATATTTAAATATATCATTGACATCGAATAAAATAAAACATATAATAATTCCATGATATATATTTATATCACGAAATATAGATTTGATAAAAACTAAGGAGTCCTTCGTTGAAGAAGATGAAGCGGTGACTCCGAGAAAATAATCAAATATAAGGAGATATATATGATGGAAGAAAATAAGCAAGATGTAAATAAAACACAAGCAAGCCTAAAGGTGTCTATGTTAAATTTGGTGCCTTTGCGAGCAGGTCAGACATATCTTGATGCCTATAAAGATATGATTACTTTGGCTCAGGCCGTAGAAAGTTACGGTTATGAGCGTTATTGGATTGCCGAGCACCATAATATGAAATCCTTGGGGAGTAGTGCGACTCAACTTTTGATTCAACATACTTTGGCTAATACTAAAACAATTCGTGTCGGCTCCGGTGGTGTTATGTTACCGAATCAGAGTCCGTACTTGGTAGCAGAACAATATGGTACATTAGAAACTTTATATCCTAACCGCTTAGATTTGGGCTTAGGTCGCGCTCCGGGTACTGATCAGGTAACCGCACGTGCACTTCGACGCACAAATAATCTATATACTGATTTTGCCGAAGAGTTGCGTGAATTAAAAGGCTATTTTGATGATACGAATGGTGTTCATGCTTATCCGGCAGCCGGACTTCAAGTGCCGTTTTACATATTAGGCTCCAGTACGGACAGTGCGTATTTGGCGTCTGAATTAGGCTTGCCATATTCCTTTGCCTCTCATTTTGCACCGGCAATGATGGAAGAAGCCGTAGCTATTTATCGGGAACGTTTTAAACCGTCCAAAGTGTTGTCAAAACCATATGTTATCTTAGGTTTGAATGCTGTATTGGCAGATACCGATGAAGAAGCTAAACGATTGGCGACGACGCAGACGCAGCGCTTTATTGATATTATCACCGGAAGTAATCAAGGCTTGCAGCCACCGGTAGAATCAGAAGCTGAACTTTGGGATAATTATGTGGAAGCCAAACGAGCACCTCATTTTGGTCCTATTTCCTTTAGAGCCGAGGACATTGCTTTCAGAGAACAAGCGGTAGTAAGACAGATGACCTCCGTTTCGTTGATAGGCAGTCCGGCTACGGCGGCTAAACAGCTTAAGGACTTGCAAAAACGTGTAACGTTTGAAGAAATCATGGCGCAGAGCTTAATTTACGATCAAACTGCACAAGCTTACTCGTATAAATTATTGGCCGATGTGGTGAAAACTGTATAGGAAAACCGTAGGTATGAAATTAAATCCTACGTTAATAGAGTTTAGTTTATTAAATTCATATTAATTTTAAATAGAAAATGCAATGAATCTTAAGTTTAAACAGGATTCATTGCATTTTTTGTTTATACCACCTATTTAATGATTCAAAAAATAAAGCTTAGTTATGAGAATAATTCATAATTTATTGACGATTTCAAGATTTTTTAAGTATAATTTCTTCATAAAATATTTATGAAATTTGAGAAGTTTAATCTATAAAACTGAATGAATTTATATGATTATTTCTTTAGAAGTTGTAATATATTAACACTAAAATAAGAGAATTTCATTATTTAAACTATATGAGAAGAGTTGATAAATTGAGAAAATTAAAAAATATCAATTTAAATGAAATATGGGAAAAAGAACAGGAATGGCTTAATTATAGACTTTCAGATCGTAAATATAATGATTGTGTAGAGTTGAAGTTTTGGGAAGATTTAGCACCGAGATATTCAGAAAAATTTAATCTATATCGAGATGTACCGGGTTTAGGTGAATGGCTTCATCAAAAAATTGGTAATAATAAAAGGTTGCTTGAAGTCGGGTGTGGAGTTGGAAATTTTACCATACCTTTTTCTAAATACAGTAAGGAAATATTAGCTGTGGATTTTTCGCCGGCCATGCTAAATGAATTACTAAAAAATATTGAATATGAAAATATAGAAAATATACGAATGCATCATAGTAAATGGGAAGAATTTGAAGAACCTTATGATGCAGATTTTGTTGTGTCGGTTAACTCTTTATATCGAGTTCGTTATATGGAGACGGCATTGAAGAAAATTTCAGAATACGGCAAGCAAGGTTTTTTTATAATTCGTACAGTATATAAACCCTATTTGCATGAAATTTTTGATGAATTACGTATAGAGTATAAAACAAATAGTGATTATATGTTTATGCCCATGATGCTTTGGAATATGGGCATATCAGCAAATGTTCAGTATACGCGATATGGACGGCCTATTTCTTTTCAGGCATGGAATGATATAGAAGGTCAGATGATAGACGATATTGGTGAAGATAAATATTTACAGTATAAAGACGAGCTTAGTGACAGATTTCTTCAAAAAGCAGTAAAAGGTGAAAATGGATTTACTTATATATCGGAGCAGATTATAGAAATCATATATTCATTCAAAGATGGTAGTCATTTTTCATTGTAAGAAGTGGGAAATGATTATAACCTTAATTTTTATTTTTTGCCATGGAAACAAGGAAACATCGGTAAAAATGAAAATAAATTATTAGTCGTCGATGTTTTATAAGGAGAAATTTGTATGACGAATAAGAAACTTTTATCGGCACTTATTATGATGGCATTAACAACCTCAGTACTGGGGAGTGTTTATGCGGCAGATGAAAGTAATGGGGATGCAGTAAAAAGAGATAAACCATACGCTGCTGCCGAAGAAATTGAAAAATTACCGGATATTGTCGTAATTGGGGATCGTAATAAAGAGCGTGAAGTATTACCGGGGGACTTTGTGTATACTAAGTCACAAACCGGCTTTTTAAGTGGTAAAGATACGCTTGATATTCCGTTTACACAAACAAATTTCACTGAAAAATCGATGGAGATGTTTACCGGTCCGGATAAACCAATGGACTCATTATTGGCTAATTCGCCATCAATCCGACAAAGCGGTTCAATTTTACACGGAGACTTTTTCTTCCGTGGATTTAGAACTAACGGTACTAACTTTTATGTAAATAATGTGCCAGGAGTATTTACTCAATTTAATACGCCTTTATATCCTATCGAGTCTTTAGAAATGATTTCCGGGCCTAATGTTGGTATTTACGGTACCGGTGTACAGTATGAAACAACTAATCCGGGGGGGATTATTAGCGTTAAGACTAAAGTTGCTCCTGATAATCGAGTATTTGATTTTACTCAGACTATTTCCGGTAGAGGTTTGTTTGGTGAATATTTAGATTATGGTGAACGTTTTGGTAAAAATAAAGAATGGGGTATTCGAATTACCACTGAAAATCTTAATGGCCGAAGCTCGGTAAAAGGTACAAAAATTAACGGGCAAGGTATTTTTGCCAATATCGACCACCAGTCAGAAAAATCAAAAGATAATTTATTTATTGGGTATCGTAATTTAGATATCCAAGGCGGCTTGCGTTGGTTTATTTTAGACAGTTCTGTGACTAAACTCCCTGGTGTGCCAAAAGGATCCAATGATTATAGCTTTGATGGTATGGTTAAATCAACTCACGGTTGGTTAATGACATATAATCATGAGCAAAAATTTAATGAACATTGGGATGGTTTTGCTAACTTTGGTATGCAGAGAAATGATTTGGATCGAAATGTTATGGCCAATGGTGGCAGTGGTTACGTGCTCAAGGAAGACGGAACATTCCCTGTAACTGCTAGACCGGGTGGAACACCGCAAGAATATTATTATTGGCAATTAGGCACTACGGCGCATTATAATACCGGTGATATAAACCATGATATTACGTTGTCATATAATCAGGCTTGGCGTAACAGAAAAACAGCGTATAATAATGGCTCTTTGGCTACCATTGGTTCCGGTAGTCTATATGATGGCATTAATCAAATATTACCGGCACCGACTAAATTTGATACTCGTTGGAGCAATAAAACTCGCGTTGAAAGTTTCTCGATTATTGATTATATGACTTATGAAAAATGGAATGTCATTTTTGGTTTCCATAAACATGAGGCAACATCTAAGTCTTATAAATACTCAGGAAATACAAGTAATTGGTCTTCTATTGATACGATTAAAACTGATGCAACAAGTCCTACTTATGGTTTTATCTATCATCCAAATGACAATTCTTCGATTTATGCGAGTCATACAGAAAACTTTGATGCCGGTAGTGGCGTTAATACTACTTTTGAAAACTATGGGGATGTATTACCGCCATTAAAGACCAAACAAAATGAAATCGGGTTTAAATATTTAAAAGATGATTTATTATGGACTTTAGCATACTATGATATCAAACAAGATAATTTGATTAGTGTGTATAAAACCGGCTATAGTAAACCGTTCCAATCTAAAGACGGACAAGCTCGCCATAAAGGGCTTGAATTGGCTGTTAACGGTAAGTTGGCTGATAAGTGGAATCTATTCGGTGGTATTTCCAGAATGAGTGCTAAACAAGAAAAAACTACAAATGGCACTTTAGATGGTGTACGTGTTAATGGTACCAGTGAATGGACTGCTGTTTTTGGTGCGGAATACAATCCTAATGAATTCTGGAGCTTTGTAGGTCGTGGGATTTATACAGGTAGATCACCTGTTATGAATGAAAAAATTTGGGCCGGCGGCTATACAATATTTGATGTAGGCGCTACTTACAAAACTCATTTCGGTGAAGTTCCGGCAGAATTATCCTTAATGGTTAATAACGTGTTTAATAAAGATTACTGGCAAGTTTCTCGAGGCAATCAGGTATACCTCTCCTTGCCGAGAACATTAACATTTACAGCTAAACTTCATTTCTAAGAAAAGGTATAGATTTTTGAAAAGCATGGAATTTTATTAAATTCCTTGCTTTTCTAATATTCGGACTAGTAATTTTAGGGAGATACTACTAATGAAAAAAACTATTCATAAATCAGTGTCAGGTTTGCTTGCATTGGGTTTTATCGGTTCAATTATGCCTACGGCGATAGCAGCCGAAAGCGATTCTCCATTGGATACCGTTTATGTAATTGCTTCTAAAAATAGTAATAATGAAGATGCATTACCGGGTGGTCTTGTTAATGAAAATGCAAAGTTAGGGATTTTGGGTAAACAAAGTCTTATGGACATTCCGTATAGTGAAATGTCTATGACTGAAAAAATGTTAAAAAAGTTTGACGATCCGACTCAGCCGCTTGCCAATGTACTTTTAAATAATCCTTCTATCAGAACAAGCACGACATCGCCGATGTATACTGACTTTTCTATGCGCGGTATTAATATGAACGGTAATCATATGATGTTGAATGGAGTTCCAAGTTTGTTTTATCAATTTAACGGACCTATTACTCACTATATTGATCGGATTGATATAACCTCAGGCCCAAATGCAGCCGTCAATGGTGTTAGTATGTCAAATAACGGTACTAATAGTGGTGCGACACCAGCTCCGGGCACTATTAATATTGTTACCAAAAGAGCTACAGATAAACCTAAAGTAAGTTATACGCAGACCTTTTCCGGCAGAAGTAACCTTGGTGAATTTATTGATATTGGCCGTAGATTTGGCAATAATAATGAATGGGGCGTCCGAGTTATGGGCGAGTATATGACCGGTGAATTATCACTAAAAGGTGCCGAGAAAAATGAAAAGAATATTTTTCTTAATTTAGATAGACAAGGAAAGATAAGTTTTACGAATCTTTTTATTGGGCATTTTGACCTTCGTGTTAATGAGGGACAACGATGGTTTACATATGGTGGTAATGGTACTGAGTTACCAAGTGCTCCGGATTCGAATATTCCTTATGATTATAAAGGTACAACTAAATGGATGCATGGTTGGATGTATACCTTCAATCATGAGAAGCAAATCAATAAAGACGTTAGTTGGTTCACTAATATAGGTCATTCATTAAGAAGTGGCAATAAATATAATTCCAGTTCAGCTCTAAGCTTTGATGAAAAGGGGAATTTCTTGTCGTCTAACGTAGCTAATGCTCAAAATGAAAGTGGATTGAATACTTATTTCCAAACAGGTATTAGAGGTAACTTTGAAACCGGAGTAGTAAAACATCAAGCCTCAATAGCGATTGACCGTTCTTGGGCGAAATATTGGAATGATTCAAACAATGGAACAAGAGGAACAATCGGTGGTAATATTTATACCGGAACAATTTATTCACCAAACTTTGCAATACCTGCATTACGTTATGCAAAATTATCGTGGAATGAAATAAATACCGGTGTTACTATTGCAGACTCGCTTAGTTATGGTAAGTGGGATGTATTGTTAGCAGCTTCTCATAAGCATGAAAATTTCCAAAATAAATTGAGAACAGGGCAAGATATTAAAAATGATGATTGGCTACCTACTTTTGGCGTGACTTATAAACCAAATAATGATATTGCAATTTATGCTAGCCAAACTGAAAGTTTGTCGCGAGGTGCCGTGGTTGTAAATGGGTCACGAATTTATGATAATGCGGGGGATACCTTGGCTCCATCTACCAGCAAGCAGCGTGAAATAGGGATAAAATATAATTTCGAAAATATCTTTACGACACTTGCTTATTTTGATATTGACACTGAAAGCTTGATTGATAAAGAATTGGACAATGGCTTATATCATCGAGTTGCCGATGGCCGTGATAATTACAAAGGTTGGGAATGGACTGTTAATGGTCAACCGGCCGATAAATGGACCGTTACCGGCGGGCTTTTATATATGAATGGTAAACGAGAAAAAACTAATGGTGGTACGGCTGACGGAAAATTTATTAACGGTGCCGCTAAATGGAGTGGGGTTATTGGTGCCACTTACGCACCTAATGAGCAGTGGAATATAATCAGTCGTTTGAATTGGGTTGGCGAAGCTTTTATTGATAATAGTAAATCACCGACCGGAGCTACCAGAATCCCGTCATATGCAGTATTGGACTTGGGCGTTGATTACAGCACTGTTATTTCTGATGTTCCGGTTACATTTAAAGCTATGGTTTATAATGTTACTAATAGAGACTATTGGATTGGACGAGGTAGTTCAACCACTTTTGGCTTATCTATGCCGCGTACATTTATGTTATCTGCTACGGTAGAAATATAATAAACTGTTATTCCCGGAGGTGATTTTTTGAAACGGTTAATAAACAGAATGTATCTGTTGTTGTGCGTCCTTTTATGTATAGGGTTTATACTAAGCGGGTGTGGTAATCAACAATCGACAGAAGAACCTGAAATTGTATTGGCTGCCGCAAGAGATCTGGCTCCGGGAAATAAGGATCCGTATTATTCAAGTGTTATTTTAAAAACGTGGGAATCTTTGGTAGGTATTTCGGATGATGGAAAAATAAAACCTATGCTTGCAGAATCTTGGGAGTCTAACGAAAGTAAGACCGAATGGATTTTTCATCTGAAAAAAGGGGTAAAATTCCACGATGGAAGTGATTTTAATGCGGAAGCTGTATTAGCGAATTTTTATCGAATCACTCATATGAGCTATAAGCCTTCAACGTTTTATGGCTATCAGGTTAGTCGCATTTATCCGGGATTAATTAAATATGAAGCCGATGATGCGTATACGGTTCATTTATATTTTGAAAAACCGGTTCCTATGTTAATATATCGAATGGCGGGATGGGGGAGTTGTATGTTCAGCCCTTCTTCTTTTGATAAAGAAAGTGGCGATTTTATTGATATAGCTAAGGGAACCGGACCGTTTAAGATTGTTGAAAGAAAAGCAGATAATTATACTGTATTGGAACGATTTGATGAGTATTATGGTGAAAAGGCTAAGGCAAAACGTATACGGGTTCGCGTAATAACTTCGCCGGAAGCCAGATATTCGGCATTAAAATCAGAAGAGATTTTTGGTGTATTGGATTTAGGTGGCGTCACGCCTATAATGGCTGAAGATCTTATGCGTGACGGTCGTTTTCAAGTAAATAGTGCAAAATCAACAATATCACATTATCTATCAGTAAATGGAACCAGATATCCTTTTAATGATGAACGTATGAGAATGGCTCTAAATTTAGTGATTAATCGAGAACAAATTGTTCGTCATTATTTTAGAGGCTATGGCACACCAACGAGGAATTTTTTGAATAGCACTAATCCTTTTTCAAAAGTTTATCCGCCTGAAAAAAATTTAGAAGAAGCAAAAAAATTAGTGGATGAGGTATTACAAGGAAAGCGTCAAAAGATAGTCTTTTTAATTCCGCAATATGGTGCCGCAAGATATCCGTATAAGGTTATTTCTGAATTTATTCAGGCAGAATTAAAGGTATTGGGGTTAGATACTGAGATTGTTTTGATGGATGGAATGACAGCCCGTAAGGCTATGGCTATGGGAAATTATGATTTATCAATAGGAACCAGAGGTTTGGGGAATCTTGATCCAACCTCTTTATTGTATGAATTTTTTGATACTAAAGGCCCTACTAATAAAGCTAGTAGTTTCGGATATTCCAATCCTCAAATAGATGCGGATTTTGAAAAGTTAGTTGGTACATATAATATTGAAGACCGTGCTCAAATATATACCGATATTTTGAATCAGTTAGTTGAACATCCCGCGGTAGTACCGCTTTTTGAAGATCAAAACCTGGCTGTGAGCAATAAAAAGTTATCCGGATATGATGCTGTCGTATATGGTATTACATTAGATAAAGTATCTTGGGTAGGAGAGGGAGATGTGAAATGATTGCTTTTTTCGTTTATGCAGCAAAAAGGCTTCTTATAATTTTGCCGTTTCTTATAGGTCTCTCTATCATTTCTTTTTTGCTTGGCATTATTGCTCCCGGTGATCCGGCATTAACATTATTGACAATGGATGGTTCAACGGAACCAACTGTTGAAGATTTGGCGGCTATGCGTCATTTATTGGGGTTAGATCAGCCTATATGGCAACAATATTTAAACTGGCTTATTCATGCATTAAAAGGTGATTTCGGCATATCTTATTTAACTCAAAAGCCGGTGTTAGCTGAGATTTTGAGACGATTCCCGGTTACCTTTCATTTATCCTTATGGGCAATGGCATGGGTATTGTTTTTGGGTATTCCTTTTGGTGTATGGTCTGCCAGATATAAAAATAAAAAATCTGAATTTTTAGTACGAATTTTTATATTGCTTTTTATATCAGTTCCCAGCTTTTGGTTAGCAATCATTTTTATGTTGATTTTTTCCGAGGAACTTCACATATTGCCATCAAGTGGATATGGCGACATAACTCATATGATAATGCCCTCCTTTGTTTTGGCGGCCGGTACGATAGCGGCCGTATTACGATTACAACAAACGACAATTATATCTGTATTGGAAAAACCTTTTATTCAGACTTTACGCGCTAAAGGTTTTCCTATGCGATATATCTTACTACATCATGTGTTGCCTAATTCATTTATGCCGGTTATAACTATGATTGGTACTTATTTCGGCGCCATTCTAGGCGGCTCGGTAATAATTGAAGATTTATTTTCTATTCCCGGGATGGGCAGTTATGTACTGGCTGCCATATGGGGGCGAGATTACCCCGTTATACAGGGCTATGTGATTGTAAGTGGTACGATATTCCTTGTTTTTAATTATTTAGTCGATTTGAGTTATTATGTATTAAATCCTAAGGGACGAGGTGGCGATTGATGAAGGTTTTCCGCTCTGTACATCCTTTATATCTATTAGCTTTTGCTATAGTATTGGGAACAATCTTTTGCGCCGTAATGGCACCATGGATTTCACCTTATAATCCTACGGAGGTAAATACTGAAGAAATTTTGGAATGGAGTTCATACAAACATTGGTTAGGAACAGATGCATTAGGTCGTGATATTTTATCACGCATGATTTATGGTGCAAGAACATCAGTTGTTTTTGCGACCGTAGCAGCTTGTTGTACTATGCTAGTAGGATTGATATTGGGAATGATTGGCGGCTATTACGGTGGACGCATAGATCAAGGTATACAAGCTTTGGTCAGTCTGTTTCAAGGGTTGCCAGGTATGAGCTTTATGATTGCTATTGCGGCCGTATTACCGGAAAATGATGCCCGTTTAATTATAGCGGTAACGATTACTTCATGGACCGGATTTTCACGTATTGTGCGAAGTGAGGTAATACATCTTCGAAATGAAAACTATATTATTGGCATAAAAAGTTTGGGTGCCGGTAATTCTTATATTCTGAGAAGATATATATTGCCCAATATTTTTCCTTTAATCGTTGTTTTACTGACTCTTAGAATCGGTACCTCTCTTTTATCAGCATCTGCTTTATCTTATTTGGGCCTGGGGGTAGCACCGCCAATTGCCGATTGGGGTGTTATGATTAGTGATGCCCGGACTTATTTTAGGAGTTATCCGTTGATGATATTGGCACCGGGTATGGCAATAACACTTTTTTGTATGAGTATAAATTTGATTGGTGATTTTTTGCGTGAACATTTGCAGTTGAGTAATGCCGGAGAAAGGAAAATGTTATGATGGAAGATATTATTATTGATGACTTATCAGTTGCATATCCGTCAGAACAGGGGCTTACTCGAGTGCTTCGCAATGTAAATTTCAGATTAGTTTCAGGTAAAATAACGGCTTTGGTGGGCGAGTCGGGAAGTGGGAAATCTATAATGGGGTCAGCGATTATGGGGCTTTTGGATGAATCTGCTGTTGTGACCGGTAAAATTTATTTAAAAAATCAGAATTTATTGGCACAATCAGAAGCGGAATGGAATATGACCCGAGGTACCCGGATAGGATGGATTGCACAAGATCCTATTACTGCTATGGATCCTATGCAAAGGGTAGGTAAACAAGTCGTTGAATCAAACTGTTACAGAAATAAGACTTCTTATTCCGCTGAAAAAGCAAAGGGGATTGAACAATTAAAGCGGTTTGGCTTGCCTAATGCGGAAGCGGTATATGATAAATATCCCGGTGAATTATCCGGTGGGATGGCTCAACGTGTATTAGCAGCTATGATGGCGATGCCACACCCCGGGTGGATAATTGCGGATGAACCGACTAAAGGTTTGGATGCTTTTGTGCGGCGCGAAATTTGTCAGTTATTCCGTGATCTTCGAGATGAGAGCGGTGTTAGTATTTTATTCATTACTCATGATATCCGTTTAGCAGAAAAACTAGCAGATTATATTGGGATTATGTATGCGGGAGAAATTCTTGAATACGGTACTTGTGAAGAAGTATTTAAAGAGCCTAAACATCCTTATACTATCAGTTTTTTAGAAGCACAACCAAGATATAGGTTAAAATCGATTCCGGGGTTACCACCTGATTTGCATAACATTCCCAATGGTTGTATTTTTAAAAATCGTTGCAAGTATTATGAGTTAGACATATGCGAAAAAGATCAAGTTATGAAGAATTTATCTTCTTCCCATCAAGTGCGTTGTGAATGGAGTAAATAGTATGAGTGTATTGGAAATAAGGAATATCTCTAAAAGTTTCACAACAGGCTTTATTAATAAAAGAATCTTCAAGGTTTTAAAAGATATTTCTTTTTCGGTAGAAGAGAATGAGATTCTTGGTTTGGCGGGAACCAGTGGGGCCGGGAAGTCCACATTAATTAGAATTATCATGCAACTTTTAAAGCCAGATCAGGGAGAAATTCTATTAAACGGAAAAGTAATATCGCAAATGTCGGCAAATGAGAATAAAAAAATGCGAGAAGATATGCAGTTAGTTTTTCAAAATCCGACTTCGTCTTTAAATCCGCGCATGACAATCAAAGAGTCTATTGAAGAACCGATTCGTATCCATAAGAATCAAGATATTAATTTAAAGCATAGTATAGAGGATGTTTTAGAGAAAGTACAACTTCGTAAAGAGTTACTTTCCAGATATCCGCATCAACTTTCCGGCGGAGAATTACAGCGTATTTGTCTTGCCAGGTTACTGTTATTAAATCCGAAGATTCTTTTATTGGATGAACCGACATCGATGCTTGACGTATCGGTGCAAGCACAGATTATTTCTATTTTAAAAGATATTCAAAAGGAACGATCTTTAGCTTGTCTGTTTATCTCGCATGATTTAGATTTGTTACGCGTAATTTGTAATCGTATCGGAATTATGCGCGAAGGCCGGTTGATTGAATTACAACCGACAGAATTACTTTATCAGCATCCTAAAGAAAAATACACGAAAGAATTGTTAGCGGCTTTTGAAGATTTTTAGTTGAGTATTTGCAGTAAATTATTATATTAGAGTATAGTTATTTTGATTAAAAATATTATTAAAAAAATAAATAGAGTTTAACTATAAGATGAAACCTTAAAGTAAAAAATCTTTTGTTTTAAGGTTTTTTTTGTTATAAAAATAGCATAAAAATCTAGTTATCCGCATAAAAACTGGACTTATCACACTTT
>OCAO01000205.1_pt1 | contig 36798 bp, 33 predicted proteins | sample 1477151 | NCBI WGS metagenome assembly OCAO01 (sample SAMEA2580298, study PRJEB22360) | human gut metagenome | biome: human gut; feature: human-associated habitat; material: faeces | place: Denmark | collected 2008/2010 | reverse complement strand
GGGTTCAAGTCCCTTCTTCTGCACGAAAGAAACAGAGAACAGGAGCGGCGGTATCACGAAGGATACCGCCGCTCCTGTTCTCTGTTTCTTTGAGGGAGTCTGTCACTCCATATCCTTCGACATGCTCATACCGGGTTCATACACGGCGTACTGGTTGCGCCCGTGCAGCTTGGCGTGATACAGTGCGATATCGGCCTTCTCATAGAGCGCCTCGAAGGTAGTCCCGTCCTCCGGGAAGGCCGCGGTGCCGATGCTTCCGGATATATGTGCCTCCGGCTCCAGGGCGCTGCCGATCAGGCTGCAGAGATTCTCCAGCCGGGCATATAGGTCCATGGAGTAGGAGACGTCTTTCAGCAGTATGATGAATTCGTCTCCGCCCAGGCGGCCGAAGATGTCATCACGGCGGAGCGCTGATTTTAAGCGCGCGGCCGCAGTGCGGAGCGCTTTGTCTCCAAACTGGTGGCCGTACCGGTCGTTGATCTGTTTAAACCGGTCGATGTCCAGCATAATCAGAATATGGTGATCCTGGCTGTTCTTTAAAATATGGCGGATGGCGCGGACCGAGGTACCGCGGTTTAACAGGCCGGTTAAGGAATCCTGTTCCGACATTTCCTGAAGCGTCAAAGCCTCCTTTTTCTCTTCGTCGATGTCCTTGATGAGGATAAACGCCTTGATGGTGTCGGTATACGGGTCGGGGACGATCTGGATCAGTCCCAGGCACCAGTAGGTGGTGCCGTCGGGGCGGAGTCTTCTGTGTTCCGTCTGAAGGGAGCGGTTGCCGTGGTAATAATGGTAGAGGAGCTGGTTGCGGTTAAATACCTTTAGGTAGTTTTCGCGGTCCTCTTCATATATGAAGTGTTCCGCGATGTAATTGATGATGTCTGAGAAGGTGTTCCGGGCGTATTCCGGAAGGGTGGAGGTGAGCTCTCCCATGATCTCCTCAAACAGATCGTATTTGAGATTGTATTCGTAATAGCCGATACAGTCTTTTTTTTGCTCGTTCATGTACTCCATCCATTTTTGATAGGCAAGTTCTTTTTCATACTGTCCGGTAATATCCTGATAGGAGATGATGCTTCTCAACGGTTCCCGGTTCTGTCCGCGGATAAGAGAGTAGCAGGCGGAGAACCAGTGGTATTCTCCGCTTTTCATCTTCATGCGGATGATCGATTTCCCTTCCGGGACGCCCCTTTCCATAGAATCATAAAAGTCCAGAAAATCCTGGACGCTCTCCCGGTGAATGATACCGTTATCGATAATGAAATCAGGGGTTGGCGGACATGAAATGGGACTGGGAAAGGAAAATGCGGAATCGTGCGGCTGACAGAGCGTTTTCGAAGGAATGTCGTAGATACTGATGTTGCATCCGGAGTGCCGGCTGGCGAGGCGGTATTGCTCTTCTCGGATGAGTAACTCTTCCTGCCGTTTCTTTCTGTCGTTTATATCAATCAGGATGCCGTACAGCACTTCTTCCCCGCCTCCGGGGACGTAATTGATGCGGATGAGGTACCAGCAGAAGTCTCCTCCCTCTGTTGGACTTCGAAACTCAAACTCAAAACGTGCCGGCGCATCACCCAGATGCCCCAGAATATCCTGTTCCAGTTCCTGATAATCCGGCGGTTCCACGATGTCTTCCAGGCGTTTTGCGGCTCCGTGCAGCTGCTTAAATTCATCGTTGGCATAGAGGACAGGAAAGCCGCTTACGGCCTTCAGCTTTACGATACCGCAGGGTATGTTGTCAAGTATCATATCGGATTTCATATACATTTCTCCCTTATGTGTGTTTTCTTATGAATGGTAAAACGGATATTGTTATAATTGTATGAAGAGGAGGCGGGAAAAAGAACCGATATGAAAAAAAATATAGTAAAGATTGGAAAAATGGTGTATACTAGCATGTGCGGGTGTTTGAGTAAGAGATACAGGAGGAGACATATGCTTACATTAGAAAACCTATCTTTTGGCGTACAGGATGAGAAGAGCCAGAAAGAGATTATCAGGAATTTAAACCTGACCATAGAGAGCAATAAATTTGTCGTCGTCACCGGCCCCAACGGGGGCGGAAAATCGACTCTGGCGAAGCTGATTGCGGGAATTGAGAAGCCGACCGGCGGGAGAATTCAGCTGGACGGGGTGGATATTACAGAGAAAAACATTACGGAGCGCGCTCAGAGCGGAATCAGCTATGCATTCCAGCAGCCGGTCCGTTTTAAAGGGATTGAAGTATTCGATCTGCTGCGCCTTGCGTCGGGAAAGCAGCTTACCATTACGGATGCATGCCAGTATTTATCCGAAGTAGGTTTATGTGCCAAGGATTATATCAAACGCGAAGTCAATGACAGCTTATCGGGCGGCGAACTGAAGCGGATCGAGATCGCTACCGTGCTGGCGCGCGGCACAAAGCTTTCTATATTTGACGAGCCGGAGGCCGGAATCGATTTATGGAGCTTCCAGAATCTGATTGCGGTATTCGAGCGTATGCGCCACAACATCAAAAACGGTTCGATATTAATCATCTCTCATCAGGAGAGAATTCTGGATATTGCAGACGAGATCGTGGTCATTGCAAACGGTCAGATCAGCATGCAGGGCCCGAAGGATGATATCCTTCCTCATCTTCTGGGGACAGCTTCCGCAGTGGATGCCTGTACGAAGTTCTACAACAAGGAGGAGGCATGACATGGCAAAGATGGATGAGATTCAGAAGCGGCTGTTAGAGGAAGTCGCTGATTTACATGACGTGCCGGAAGGCGCATATAATCTCCGCGCCAACGGCCAGACAGCGGGCCGGAATACGACGGCCAACATCGATATCACATCGAAGGACGACGGCACCGGCATCGATATTCATATTAAGCCGGGTACGAAGCATGAGAGCGTTCATATCCCGGTTGTGTTAAGCGAGAGCGGCTTAACCGAGGTGGTTTATAACGATTTTTATATTGGAGACGACGCAGATGTGGTGATCGTCGCGGGCTGCGGCATCAGTAACTGCGGGCAGCAGGATTCCCGGCACGACGGAATCCACCGTTTTTACTTAGGAAAGAATTCCAAAGTGAAATACGTGGAGAAACACTACGGCGAGGGAGATGGAAACGGTAAGAGAATCATGAATCCGGGCACCGAAGTGTATCTGGAGGAAAACAGCTACATGGAGATGGAGATGGTTCAGATCAAGGGCGTGGATTCCACCAACCGGAACACGAAGGCCGAGCTTTCAGCCGGTGCGAAGCTGGTTATCCAGGAGAGACTGATGACACACGGCGCTCAGGAGGCGGTGAGCGGATTTGTGGTGAATTTAAACGGTGATGACTCCAGCGCCAACGTGATTTCCCGTGCGGTGGCGAGAGATGATTCGAGACAGACGTTTCTTGCGGAGATCAACGGCAATTCCAGATGTGCGGGCCACTCTGAATGTGATGCGATCATCATGGATCACGCCAATATCAGCGCAATTCCGAAGATCACGGCAAACAACACGGATGCAGCCCTGATTCATGAGGCGGCCATCGGAAAAATAGCGGGAGACCAGATTATCAAGCTGATGACGCTGGGACTCAGCGAGGCGGAAGCGGAAGCGCAGATTGTGAATGGGTTTTTGAAATAGTCTGCGGTATAATCAGGATAAATTGGAGAAACTCTGATGAGTTAAGGAGTTTCTTCAGCTTATCCTGATTTTTATTCATAAGGAAAAATAATATAAAAAGTTTGATATTGTGTTCATTCAGGCTTCATGATATGATAATTATGGTTGCAGGTTTATCTGCAAGGCTTCATGACGCTAAAGCGACTTATCGCAGGCGGAAACTCCCCTTTGCGGGATTCTTTCTTCATTAAATTCTCTATTCTGATTGTTTCTCATTCCAGCAGCTGGTGAATAAACGGCATTCTTGGAAAATTCCTGATAGGAAGAAGGGATATTCACAATGATCCCCATGTATTTGTTATATGATTGAATTCTAAACTGACTTTTGTGACTGCCCAAAATGATATTGTATATGTGGTATGTATGAGGAGGCATTATGGAAAAAGAACAGCGGAATATAGAGGAGACTTTGGAACAGAAGAAAAAACAGTTGCCTGGAATTTTCATGCAGGATATACAAATACGGAATTTAATATACGTGATACGCGGCCGGCAGGTTATGATGGATAGTGATCTGGCGGATCTTTATCAGGTGGAGACGAAGGTCTTTAATCAGGCAGTTAAACGAAATATAGCACGATTCCCTGAAGCGTTCCGTTTTCAGCTTACATATGAAGAGTATATGTGTTTGAGGTCACAGATTGTTACCTCAAACGGGAGCGCAGATGCATCGATTGTTTTGATTGATAATAGGTCTTATCATATAGGGGCCTCTTTAAAGGATGCAGGCAAAAGGTGTTTTGCGGTCAGCCGTTTGGAGGACGTTGGGATGACAAAAGATATTTTGCGGAGATTAGAGCAGGGGAAGAACTGTTAGACACATTTAAGCAGAAATTATAAGAATAGAATGCGCGTCAATCCCTTTTGTTTAATGGGATTGACGCGCATTTGCCTTTATTTTTGAACCGGGCTCTTACGATAAAGATAAACCGGCCGTCCCGATTCCGTCTTCCTCTGCACCTCTCCCTGAATCAGAGGAAGCGCATAATCGAGGAAGGCCTGTGTCACATCGGTGCCGCGGGAATTCATCCACTCAGAGGGGAAGAGTTTTTCCCTGTTGCAGACCTCATTTACATCAACCGTACCGCATTCTAAATGGTACGATCCGTTTTCGTTTCGCAGGAAAGAGATCATGCGCCCGGTCAGCCCGGAGACAGCGGCCTTTACGCCTTCACGGCCTGCAAGAACGGATTCTTCAATATCCGTGGCGGAAGCCATCATACCGGAGCAACGCTGATTGACATTTAATTCGATGGAACGGACCTTGACGCCGAATTTATCGCGTATGAAGTTTTCCAGCATCTTACCGCTGCCGGTCAGCATCTTGTGGCCGAAGGTATCGAGACGGGCAGCATCCGCATATTCACAGATAAATTTGCCTCTGGCATCCGAGATGCCTTCTGAGATACAGATGACGACGGTGCTGTTCTTCGACAGGGCGGCAGTCACATCCTCTGTGAACTGTTCAAAATCGAAATGGGTCTCCGGCAGATAGATGAGTACCGGGTTGTCCCCCTTGTATTTACGGGCGAGAGCACTGGCAGCCGTTACCCAGCCGGCGTGGCGGCCCATCAGCTCTACGATGGTGACGGATTTCTGCTGATAGACGGAGGAGTCCAGAACGATTTCCCGGACCGTATCGGCTACATATTTTGCAGCGCTTCCGTAGCCGGGGGTATGGTCGGTGAGAACGAGGTCGTTATCTATGGTTTTCGGAACACCGATGAACCGGATCTCGCTGTGGTGGTGGGAGGCGTAGCGGGACAGCTTGCTGACGGTGTCCATGGAATCGTTGCCTCCGATATAGAAGAAGTATCCGATGTTCATCTTCCGAAACTTCTCAAACAGAGCCGGATAGAATGGTGAGGATAAGTCTTCCGGCAGTTTATAACGGCAGGAACCTAAATAGGCCGCCGGTGTTAATTTTAAAAGCTCTAATTCATCTGAAGTTAAATTCGCGGTTAAATCCATACAGGTACCGGACATATAACCTTCAATTCCGTTAATCATGCCGTAGACGTGATCAATGGCTTCCTGGTTTATCCCTTCCTTTATGACGCCGTAGAGGCTCGCGTTGATGACGGCGGTTGGGCCGCCGGACTGGCCAACGATTGCATTTTTCTTCATGTGTATATTCTCCTTTTTTGACGCTCCCCCTATTCTATAATAGAAACGCAGGCTTTGCAACCCCTGCTTTTCGTGGATCGCGCAAGGTTAGACAAATTTTCACACTCTCAGCCATACCTATTTTTTGTGAAAATTCTATAATTGAGATAGAACGTAAGCGACTAGAGGAGGATGATGGGATGCAGTACGGACATTTTGATAATGAAAAAAGGGAGTATGTGATCGACCGGGTAGATCTGCCCACGTCGTGGACCAATTACCTGGGAGTAAAGGATATGTGCGCCGTTGTGAACCACACGGCAGGCGGATATCTCTTCTACAAATCCCCGGAATACCACAGAATTACGAGGTTTCGGGGGAATGCCGTCCCGATGGACCGGCCGGGCCATTACGTCTATGTGAGAGATGATGAGACGGGGGAATTCTGGAGTATATCGTGGCAGCCGGTGGGAAAACCTCTCGATCAGGCAAAATACACCTGCCGCCATGGCCTGTCCTACACGACATACAGCTGTGATTACCAGGGAATCGAAGCGGAGCAGACGCTGTTCATTCCGATTGACGATCCTGTAGAACTGTGGGATGTGAAGCTGAAAAATGAGAGCGGGAGAAAACGGAAATTAAGCGTGTATTCTTACTGTGAGCTTTCCTTCCACCATATAGAAATGGATAATAAAAACTTTCAGATGAGTCTGTATGCCGCCGGTTCTTCCTTTGAAGACGGCATTATTGAGCACGATTTATTCTATGAGGAGTTTGGATACCAGTACTTTACATCAGATTTTAAACCGGACGGCTTCGATTGCCTCCGGGACAAATTCATCGGCCTCTACCACACAGAGGATAATCCCGTGGCGGTGGAACGGGGGGAGATGAGCGGAAGCTCTGAGAAAGGCGGAAATCACTGCGGCGCATTGATGAGACGTCTGGAGCTGGAGCCGGAAGAGGAGACGAGGCTTATATTCCTGCTTGGCGAGGGGAAACGGGAAGCAGGACGCGCTATGCGGGCGAAGTACTCGGATCACGGAGCGGTCGACCGGGCGTACAGCGATTTAAAGGCGTTCTGGGACGATAAATGCAGCCGCCTTCAGATCCAAACCCCGGATGAAGGCATGAACACACTGATCAATACGTGGACACTGTACCAGGCGGAGATCAACGTCATGTTCTCCCGGTTTGCCTCCTTTATCGAGGTCGGCGGCCGGACCGGTCTGGGATACCGGGATACGGCGCAGGATGCCATGACGGTTCCTCACTCTAATCCGGAAAAATGCCGCCAGAGGCTGGTAGAACTGCTTCGCGGTCTCGTATCGGCCGGATACGGTCTCCATCTGTTTCAGCCGGAATGGTTTGACCCGGATACGGAGGTGAAGCCTTTCAAGTCACCTACGGTTGTGCCGACTCCGAAAGTTTCTGATATGATCCACGGTCTGGAGGATACCTGCTCTGACGACGCTCTGTGGCTGATCGCCTCCATCGTGGAGTATGTGAAGGAGACCGGGGAATACGGATTCTTTGATGAAATCATTACGTATGCCGACGGCGGAAGCGGTACGGTGTATGAACATATGAAGAAGATCCTGGATTTCTCCGCAAAACAGATCGGAGCGCACGGCGTCTGCAAGGGGCTCCGGGCAGACTGGAACGACTGTCTGAATCTGGGAGGCGGAGAGAGCGCACTCGTATCCTTCCTCCACTACTGGGCGATCGATAATTTCCTGGAAGCGGCATCGTGGCTGGGAAGAGAGGAGGATGTGAAGGTTTATACCAACATGCTCCGCACGGTGAAAGAGACCTGCGACAGAGAACTGTGGGATGACGGCTGGTATATCCGCGGCATCACAAAAAATGGAAGAAAGATCGGCACTCACCAGGACCGCGAGGGCAGGCTGCATCTGGAGTCCAACAGCTGGGCGGTGCTGTCCGGCGCTGCAGATTATGAAAAGGGGATAAAAGCCATGGATGCCGTGGACGAATATCTGTACACCCCCTACGGCATTATGCTGAACGGCCCTTCCTATACGGTTCCGGATGATGATATTGGCTTTGTCACCAGAGTTTATCCGGGCGTCAAAGAAAACGGATCCATTTTCAGCCATCCCAATCCATGGGCGTGGGCTGCGGAATGCAGACTGGGAAGAGGCGACCGGGCCATGAAATTCTACCATGCATTGTGTCCTTACTATCAGAATGATATAATAGAGATCAGGGAGGCGGAGCCGTATTCCTACTGTCAGTTTATTATGGGAAAGGACCATACGGCTTACGGCCGGGCACGCCACCCGTTTATGACTGGAAGCGGCGGCTGGGCGTATTTTTCAGCCACCCGCTACATGCTGGGGATTCGCCCGCAGTTTGACAGCCTGGAGATTGATCCGTGCATTCCGGCGGACTGGAAGGAGTTCTCTGTAACTCGCGTATGGCGCGGCGCAGAGTACCGTATCTCCGTGAAGAATCCGGAAGGCGTAATGAAGGGCGTTAAGGAACTGATACTGGATGGCAGGAAGGTAAGTAAGATACCTGTGTCAGAAGCAGGAAGCAGTCATGAAGTTACTGTTGTCATGGGAGATAAAGGAGGAGAATCATGATTAAATTTGGCACCGGCGGCTGGAGAGCCGTCATCGGCGATGAGTTTACGAGGGAGAATATCCAGAAGCTGTCCAGGGCTCTCGTCAATAAAATGAAGGATGAGGGGGTAGCGGAGCAGGGGATCGCTATCGGCTATGACAGGAGATTCTTATCAAAGGAAGCCGCGATCTGGGCAAGTGAAGTGTTTGCGGCAGAGGGTGTTCCAGTGAAGTTCATTCTTGGTTCCGCCCCCACTCCGCTCATCATGTTCTTTGTCATGCGCCATGAGATGCCTTACGGCATGATGATTACAGCCAGCCATAATCCCGCGGTCTATAACGGAATCAAGGTGTTTACAAAGGGAGGCCGCGACGCGGATGAACTTCAGACACAGGAGATTGAACGGTATATTCATGGAATCGAGGAGGAAGTGCTTAAAGCGGCCTGCGTAACCCGGGGTTCTGATTCGGAGGAGCCGGCGGTTCGCGTGATGGAGTATGAGAAAGGCATCGAGACCGGAATCATCGAGGAGATCAATCCTTTAAATGAATATCTGGATAATATTATCAGTGCCGTCAATATGCAGGCGATCCGGGACCGCGGTTTGAGGATTGCCATTGATCCCATGTACGGGGTCAGCAATACATCGCTTCGGACCATTTTGGCGACTGCCCGCTGTGACGTTCAGGTGATCCATGAAGAACACGACACACTGTTCGGCGGAAAACTGCCGGCGCCGTCAGCCTTTACCTTAAGAAGTCTCCAGAATTACGTGGTGGACCGCAAGTGCGACATCGGTATCGCTACCGACGGAGACGCCGACCGTGTGGGCGTGATCGACGATACGGGCAAATTCCTCCATCCCAACGACATTCTGGTAATGCTTTATTACTATCTCGTCAAGTACAAAGGCTGGAAAGGCGCGGTAGTCCGCAACGTGGCGACTACCCACATGCTTGACAAGGTTGCGGAAGGCTTTGGAGAGAAGTGCTACGAAGTGCCGGTTGGCTTCAAATATATCTCTGCGAAGATGAATGAGACGAATGCCATCATCGGCGGCGAGTCCTCAGGCGGACTGACGGTTCGCGGCCATATCAACGGCAAAGATGGCATTTACGCCTCCACGCTTCTGGTGGAGATGATCGCCGTTACCGGCAAGAAGCTGTCCCAGATTGCCAGGGATATTGAGGACGAGTACGGCGCAATCCATATGGAGGAGCGGGATTACAAGTTCAGCCAGGAGAAGAAGGATCAGATCTATGACACCCTTTTAATCCAGAAACAGCTTCCTGAGATGGATCTGGAGATCGACAAGATATCCTATCTGGATGGCTGCAAGGTGTACTTTAAGAACGGCGGCTGGATTATCGCAAGATTTTCCGGAACAGAACCGCTTTTGAGGATTTTCTGTGAGATGGGAGATCCGAAGGATGCGATCAGGATGTGCGAGTGTTTTGAAGAGTTTTTGAATATTAAAGGAAACAGAAACTAAATCATTTGATTCCGGAGCCCAGGCCGGCGTTTGGGCTCCGGCAGCAGCAATTGACTGGTAATCGGATAACGGAGGGCAGAACTGAATGGTTCAGTTTGCCCTCCGTTCTTTGACTGACAGCGGTTTGCCTCATCCGTTCTGCAGCAGCGTCATCGCTCTCAATTTTTCTTCATCCTGGATAACCAGACAGCCGTCTTCCCGGGCTATAATTCCCGTCTCCCTCAGCTTCCTGGCAATGCGGCTTACGGTTACCGGATGCATGCCCAGATAGTTGGCGACCTCAACAAAAGAAAATGCCTTGGGAATCATGGATTTTCCGCGTTTCTTAATGCTGTAGGTCAGGAGCCACTTACAGAACTGTGCGGTTTTGTCGCCGTCCATCATCCACTGGATTTTATTGACCAGTTCCAGATAATTCAAAGTGGTTGCGCCTAACACGCACTGGGTGAAATACGGGGAAGAATCCATCATGGATTCAAACTGTTTTTCCCGCATGCTGTAATAGACACAATTTGTTTTTGCCGTGATCCAGAACGGGGAAGGGGTGATATAGCGCTGCCAGTCATAAGGAAAGTGTTTCACCAGTGCATTGGCAAAGCCAACCAGCCGCTTTTCCCCAAAATAGAGGTAAACATGCTCCTCTCCATCATCATTGATCCGTGTCAGAGCCGCGATCCCCTCATCCAGAAAACAGATATTATCGCAGCCCTCACGCGATGGATCAAACAGATATTGATTCTTTTTCGCCTCTCTGCGAATTCCGCAGCGAATAAAATCTTCTCTGATCTGATATGGTTCCATGGTCATCCTCCCGTATAAATCTTTTTTTACTGATATAACTATAGCACACCTTTCCCCCGGTATCCACTGAAAAATGCATTTTGTATCTTAGCACCTGCTATGGTATGTGTGATATCAGTATGTTAATATTGTAACAATAAAATAGATTAGGGGGAAATACCATGAAACAAAAGAAAAATATGTATCCGTTTCACTGCATGATCGGCATCGCAATTATGCTCCTGTTTCGCCTGCTGCCGATTCACATGCCCAATATCACACCAGTAGGTAAACAGATCTTCGGCATTTTCATCGGAACGCTCTATCTGTGGACGACAGTCGATCCGGTCTGGTCCAGCATTCTCTGTATCTTTATGATCGGCACCTCCGGTTATGCACCGATGGGAGCCGTGCTGAATACTGCGTTCGGCAATCCCACGGTTGTTCAGCTGTTCTTTCTGATGATCCTGATGAACAGTCTGCAGACGAACCGGATCAGCGCCTATATCGGCCGTTTCTTCCTGACGAGAAAATTTATTATCGGCCGTCCGTGGGCATTTACTGCCATACTCTTTATCGGATCCATGCTGATCGCCGCGTTTGTGGGCTGCTTTGCGCCGATATTCCTGTTCTGGCCAATTCTTTACGATATTTTTGAGGATATCGGTATGAAGCCGTTCGAGGCATATCCTACCATTATGCTCATCCTGATTGTTGTGGCCTGTGCCATCGGATTCCCGGTTCCGCCATACATGAGCAACGGTCTCGCACTGATTTCCAACTACACAACCGTGTCTCAGAACCTTCTGGGAACAACCGTAGTGATCAACAACGGACAGTGGCTGCTCGTCGCGTTGATTTACGGCTTCTTATGCAGCGGAGCTGTGATTCTCTTTACCAAATACGTCCTGCATCCCGACGTGAGCAGGTTAAAGAATCTGACGCTGGAACAGCTGAATAAAAATCCGCTGCCTCCGCTGAGCAAAAGACAGAAGGCAGTGGCGCTGATCTGCGTCTGTTTTCTGTTAAGCATGCTTCTGCCAAGCCTTTTCCCCACACTTCCGGGCATGGCATGGCTCAGCGCCAACTCCTTCGGGATGGCTCTTTTATTCCTGGTGATCTTATTTGCAGTGAAAATTGATGGAACACCGGCTATTACGATTGAAGAGAATATCGGGGTATTTGCCTGGGGAACCTTTTTCCTGGTGACCTCCGCAATCCTGCTGGGAGGCGTGCTGACGAATGAAAGCACGGGAGTGACCGCATTTTTAAATACCATCCTTTCCCCGATTTTCACCGGTATGAGCCCGCTTGTCTTCGGCGCCATGCTTCTGATCATCGGCTGTGTGCTGACGAATGTCTGCAATTCCCTGGTGATCGGCATGATCCTTCAGCCGGTGGTGGCAACCTACTGCCTGCAGGCCGGGATTAATTCCGCCCCTCTGGTTTCCATTATGGGAATCTTTGTGCTCTCGTGTGCCATTGCGACTCCGGCGGCATCTCCGTTTGCGGCCATGCTGTTCAGCAATAAGAACTGGATAAAATCCGGAGATATTTACCGCTATAACATCATGTACGTGGTATTGGAACTGGTACTGGCGCTTCTGGTGGGGCTGCCCCTTGCCAATGCTCTGATTCATTAAAGAAAAGATGCGGGCGCTATAGCTTTCCCTGACGCTTTATCGTATAATGAAAGAAATACAATTTGCAGGAGGGATCTGTATGAAAAAGCATTGCAAAAAATTAGCGGTTTATTTAATGAGCGGCAGCCTTCTGGTGTCCACCTTTACCGTGATACCCGGAACCCCGTTTTCCATCGAGGCGGAGGCGCACTCCGGGCGTACGGATGCCAATGGAGGCCACAAAGACAACCAGAATAAGAGCGGCCTGGGAAGTTACCATTACCATTGCGGCGGCTATCCGGCGCATCTGCACCCGAACGGCGTATGCCCTTATCAGTCAGGAGAGACCACACAACAGACGGAACAGAAGCCGGCAGTACAGCCGGAAACGAAAGCAGAGACTCAGCCGGAGACCCAGGCGACTGCCATTGGCTGGCATCAGGATGCGAGCGGCTGGTACTACTGCAAAGGGGACAACCAGTATTATAAAGACGGCTGGCAGGAGCTCGACAGCAAGTGGTATTACTTTGACGTCAACGGCTATATGAAAACAGGCTGGCTGATACTGGGAGACGACTGGTATTATCTGGCGTCTGACGGCCACATGGTGACCGGAGATATGGAAATCGACGGGACTCTGTACTATTTCGAGACGAACGGGGTTCTGGTTGACGATTATTATGACTGATGGGATAGGACCGGATATGCTTCCTGTAAAGTGAATTCATATTTCACACATTTTTCACATGCTGTACAAAATTTATTTACATCTTCTACAAACTTACTTCATAAGTCTTCCGTATACTATAACCATAGACAAGAAAAACTTGTTTAATAAAAAGACTTTTTTTCATAACTCGCCGGTGGAACCCACATTCCACCGGCTCCTCCCTTTTTATGGTGTGTGTTATCCATTAACGATATAATTCAAACTTCTTAAATATTAAGTGATTCAATTGCTGGGCTCAGGGATTAACAGGAGCTGATTTGTAAAAAACTCTCAGTATTTGCCTCAATAATTTTGCCGGTGAAATATCACCGGTTTTTTTGTTACAGGAAAATGAGGTATGGAATTATAGGATGTAAAGAGCAGCAACAGACTGAATAAACTTGTTGTGTTTATGACTTACATGATATATTATAAATATAACTCAATGTTCTTCTGGCAATTTGTAAAAATAAATTTTTTTTAAGGAGGCAGTGCTTAGTGTTAAGTTTAGTACGTTATCAACAATCTATAGCTGCAGAATTTGAAGCTCAAAAGAACAGAGTAAGGTTTTTTATTGATGATGCACATTGGGGAGAAGATGGAAGATATAAAGAAATTCTTCTGGGAGATTTCCTGAAAGGTATATTACCAGCGAATGTAGAAGTAGGAACTGGATTTATCAAAAATGCCAATGGTGAATTGACCAATCAAATAGATTTAATTATTTATAAAAAAAATCATCCTTACTTATTCAAAAAGGGAGACTTTGTGGTATTGATGCCGAATAGTGTATTAGGAATTATCGAAGTAAAATCAACTGCTTCATCAGACATACTGACGAGGAGGAGAAGTAAATATTCCAAAAGCGTTATTGAAATCTGTGAACTTAATGGTCGGATAATAGGTAATAATCAAATTTTTAATGGTATTTGGGGATATGATTCTAACATATGTATAAGCGCTGAAACTCGCAATACTAATCTTGGCTTACAATTATTAGAAAGCTGTGGTTATTTAAATCACATATGTTTCAATTCCAATGTATTTTGTAGATACTGGGAGCAGGGGAATCCAAGAGACCGAGAGACGGATAATCGCCCCTGTTTTAGTTTTTATGATTTATCATGGAACAGAATATTTGGTCCCAACTGCAATGACAGGCCAGGACTTGCTTTCGGATATTTTATTTCAAATCTGTTAGAGTATGTTTACAGGCAAATATCTCCACAAGTTTTAGATGAACAGTATTTTGAGTTCCTTTATCCTATTGAACATACAAAAGAAACTTATCGTTATTTTGGATGTGATATAAAACTTGATTTGCAGGAGAGATGAAGTGATCAAACTATTTGTGACAGATATTATAAATGATTACATAAAAAAGTCCTTAAAAAGGGAGGAGCCGGTGAAATGTGGATTTCACCGGCGAGTTATGAAAAAAAGTCTTTTATAAAAAAGTGATTTTCTTTTCTATGGTTATAGTATACGTACCAATTATGAAGTAAGTTTGTAAAAGATGTAAATAAATTTTAGACAACCTATGAAAAAAGTATGAAATATAAAATTTGTATAAAAAATGTGCCGCTTACAGGCATTTATTTTTTTGGATATACCGTATTATCGTAAGAGCGGGTTTTACCCATTCCGAATACGAGAACAGGGGAGACCGATTTTTTTTTGATATCCCGTCCGGCACTCATAATATCGTAGTCCCGAAGGGTGATATTATAGAGCTGTGCATCTTCAGCATATCCAAATAACCCGACAATTTCAGCTTTTGGGTCAGTCATGGTCAGCCCTTTGATTTCGAAGCCGTTGCCGTTATAGGAACCTTTAAAAGGCTCATCTTCGGTTCCGATAGGAACCCACTCATCCGATGATAATTCGATATCAGCCTGCTGGAGGTAATTCCGATCAAGTCCATACCCATCTTTTCCAATTGCCCTTAACTGAGTCTCATCAAAAACCAGATAATATGTAACTCCTTTCAATTCCAGTGTTTCCATCGTAGTTTCCTCATCTGAGCGACTGCTTTGCTGCTGAGGTGTCTTGCCGGCTGCGGAACATGCGCTTGTGAAAATAATGCCTCCTGCAAGTGTGACCGCAATAATCAAACTTATGCCGATGCGTTTCTTTCTGATTAAATGTCCCATTCCTATAGTTCCTGTTCCTTTCGTACAAATAATTATTGTATACAAATAAATGTAACAAATCTTTCTCGCTGCATCATATCGCTTTCCTGCATCACTGTCAAGTTTCCCAAACTCTTTTGGGAGTATGAAAGACGGAGTCGGCCAGTTACTATATTGCCGCCCCCCTCCTTTTTGTGATATAGTAGAGACATTGAAAAATGGGAAAAGCCATTTACGCGGTGAAGGGGTCAGATATGAGTAAAAAAGAAAAAAACGAAATTTCCATGAAATGGCGCATGATAGGGATCATGCTGATGTGCTGGTTCCTCCCGTTCTGCCTGATTATTGGAGTGGCGGGCTATTATATTTTGAGCAACCGCTACGGGACTGTGGCACAGGGGATTGTAGACCAGGTAGTCTATGACGGACAGATCTGTGTGGAACGGCTGAATTACGGAATCAGTGCGTCCAGGAAGGCGACGTATGATCAGACTCTGGAGAAAGCATGGCGGGAATACAGCCGCGGCATTAGAAGCTACGGCGGACTGTATACTGTGAGCAATGATTACTTAAATAAAGAATACCGCCAGAATCAATGCTTTTCCACCACCATCCTGTGGTGCTACGAGGAACCGGAACGCATGAACTGCAGCGTCTATAATAATTCGGCCGGCGGTACCTATCAGCAGGTGCAGACCTACTGGAGAGAGGACCATGAAAGGATCAAAGAGTTTCTGTCCACGCTGGATACCGCTTTAGGCTACATCAATATAGACGGCCGGATTTATATGGTCAGGAATCTGCTTGATAATACGTATTATCCGTTCGGGGCGCTGATTATGCGCCTGAACACGTCATACTGTTTTGGACCTCTCATCGATTCTCCGCAGGGGGAAAATGTTCTTGTCCGGCTCGACGGCCAGACCATCCTGTTAAAGGGGGAGAACATGGAGGAAAAGATACCAAAAGACAGTGATGTATCTCAGACAGGCTACAGCCGCAGAAATGGAAATATGTACGTTTACGATACGCAGAAGGAGGAGTACTTTACTCTGTCGGTGCTGATGCAGGCGGACAAGAGTATTATCCAGGCTCCGTTTTATGGATATCCCTTTGTCATCGCAGGCATGCTTCTGTTTCTGGTGCCTCTGCTTTTGATTCTGCTGCGTGTGTTCAACCGGAATGTTACGAAACCGATTACGGTGATGATGGAGGGAGCCGATCAGATCGAAACGGGAAACCTCGGATACCAGATTAAAGAAGCACCGGAAAACCTGGAATTTAAGTATCTGATGGAGTCCTTTAACCAGATGTCCGAGCGGCTGAAGTACCAGTTTGACCATATTTACGAGGAGGAGATTGCACTGCGTGATGCCAGAATCATGGCGCTCCAGTCCCATATTAACCCTCATTTTATGAACAACACGCTGGAGATCATCAACTGGGAAGCCCGTTTGGGAGGAAATGAAAAGGTATCCCGCATGATCGAGGCTCTTGCGACGCTGATGGACGCGGCCATGGACCGGAAGAAGAGAACCCTGGTGCCGTTGTCAGAAGAGATGATCTATGTAAATGCTTATTTGTACATTAACTCCGAACGATTCGGCAAGCGCCTGACCGTAGTCAAGGAACTGGATGAATCCATTATGCAGTATGAGGTGCCCAGGCTGATTCTGCAGCCTGTGATTGAAAATGCCATCGAGCACGGCGTAAGGCCCAGCGGGCGGGGAACCGTTGTCCTGCGCGGCTATGAGAAAGAGGGGTATCTCTACCTGGAAATTGTAAACGACGGGACCCTGACACCCGCGGAGGAAGAGAAGATATGCCGTCTGCTTTCTCCGGAGTACGATTTCAGCCGGGAACCGTCCGGTAATCTTGGCATTGCCAATGTGAATCAGCGCCTGAGGATTCTTTATGGAGAACCCTGCGGCCTTACAATTGAAAAAGATGATGAACAGCATGTCATTGCGCGTCTTACCATTGCGGCACGGTAACAGGCGTAATGGCGAACAGGTTCAGATAAATGGTACCCGGTCCGATCCCACCCTGAGTGTAAAATCGGACCGGAATTCATTTGTCTGAACTTGTTCTGTGATAAGTGAACAAGAAAATACAACAAATGGCATAACTGGTTATTCATTTTTGCAACCGAATCAGCGATAATAATGACATAAGGTATACAAATTGCAGGAATGCAAAGGGTGTATAAAAAACAGGAGGTATTGATATGAAGAAAAGAACAATGGCATTATTACTGGCAGGAGCCATGACCACAACCGTATTTACCGGCTGTTCCAAGCAGTCCACTGCTGATACGACAGCAGCTCCGAAGACAGAGGCGGGAACTGAGGCCAAGACAGAGGGCGAAGCTAAGACGGAGGCCCCGACAGAAGCGAAAAAGGCAGTGGCATTAAACGTAATGACAACCTTTGCCGGTGAGGATGGAAATGCACCGAACTACCAGAAGGCAGTAAAGGACTGGGAAGCATCTACCGGCAACACCGTAAACGATTCTTCCGCAGTTTCAGATGAGACGGTAAAGGCCCGTGTGGCAAGCGATTTTCAGATGGGCTCCGAGCCGGACGTACTGTTCTGGTTTAACGGCGCAGACGCCAACTCCTTTATCGAAGCCGGTAAGGTTATGTCCATCGATGATATCCGGAAGGAGTATCCGGAGTACGCGTCCAACATGAACGATGATTTAATCGCCGCGTCTCTCGTCGACGGAAAGAAATACGCAGTACCGGTAAATGGTTTCTGGGAGGCGATGTTTGTCAATACGACTGTTCTGGACGCCGCAGGGGTAGAAGTACCGGGACCGGATTACACATGGGATCAGTTCCTTGCAGACTGTGAGAAGATCAAAGCGGCAGGCTACAGCCCGATCGCAGCAGCTCTCGGCAACATTCCGCATTACTGGTGGGAATACGCCATCTTCAATCACAACACCCCGGCAAACCACTGTGATATTCCGGAAACGGTTGATGACGCACAGGGACAGTCATGGGTGGCAGGTATCAACGATATCAAAGACTTATATGAAAAAGAGTATTTCCCGAAGAACACATTATCAGCAACTGACGATGATACGTTCCTTGCTTTCACAGAAGATAAGGCAGCTTTCTTAATCGACGGTTCCTGGAAGGTTGGCGGAATCGCAGGCGCATGCCAGTCAGACCCGAATGATCCGGCTACACTGGATAAAGAGAAACTTGACAAATTTACCGTAACCTACGTACCTGGCCAGGGCGACAGAAAAGCAACCGATTTAATCGGCGGTCTGTCCATGGGCTACTATATTACGAAGAAGGCATGGGATGATCCGGAAAAGAGAGATGCAGCAGTAAACTTTGTGGAATACATGACATCTAACGAAATCGTTCCGATCTTCGCACAGCATACGGCTTCCGCACTGAAAGAAGCACCGGAAGTAGACCAGAGCCAGTTTAACTCCCTGCAGGTGAAGGCAATGGATATGATGAGCGGCGTTACATCCTTAACACCGGCTGTTCAGGATATTTTCCAGGGCGAATGCAGAACGTCAACATTCGACGGCATGCCGCAGATCGTAACAGGCAAGGTATCAGCAGAGGATGCTGTGAAGGAAGGCCTGGAGATTTACCACGCAAACTAAATAACTGTCAATTGAAAGCCGGAGACGTAATGGCCTTTCGTCTCTGGCTTTTTTACGGAAAATAGGGTGAGAATATGGGAGCAAATATCTATAAAAACAAAAAGCCGCTGTTCCTTTTTCTGGTTCCGGCGTTCGCCTTTATGGCAATTTTCTTATACTATCCATTTATACAGAACATCTTGAACAGTTTTAAGCAGATTACGGAGCTGGGAGCCGCCAGCAAAGGCTGGAATGATCCATGGTATACCAACTATGTTACCATGTTCCAGGATGAAAACATGCGTGTAGCAGTCAGAAACACAATCCTCATGATGGTGGTCACCATCGTCGGCCAGGTTGGAATCGCCATTGTCCTGGCACTTCTGGTTGACAATATCAGCCATGGAGCAAAATTCTTCCGGACGGTCTACTTTTTCCCCATCGTGATTTCGGCAACTGCGTTAGGTCTGATGTTCAATCTGATCTTCCTGTACGACAAGGGCATGGTGAATCAGCTGTTAGAGAGTTTCGGCGTCACCGAACTCATCGACTGGAAAGGGGAGAAACTGGCGCTCATTACGATGATGCTGCCTGTTATGTGGCAGTATGTGGGATTCTATTTTGTGATTTTGATCACGGGACTCAATAATATTTCCGATGAACTTTATGAGGCTGCCGCTATCGATGGGGCAACGGGATTCCAGAAAGTAAGATATGTCTCCATTCCGCTGCTTCACAATGTTATGTGTACCTGCGTGGTTCTTGGCGTTACCGGCGCATTAAAGGTATTTGACCTTCCATGGACCATGTTCCCGAAAGGAATTCCGCTGGGTGAGACCTGGCTGACCGGCACATACATGTACTACCAGACCTTTAATACCAAAAATGTCGATTACAGTTCTGCCATAGCAGTTCTGATCGTAGTTCTGGGAATTGTGACGGCGAAGGTGGTCAACACAATTTTCAAAGAAAAAGATTATTAGGAGGGGATTCATCATGAACAGAGGGAAAAAAATATCGCTGGGAAGTGTAGTCATCTACATTGTTCTGGGCTTCTGGGCACTTACCACGATTTATCCGATTTTCTGGGTCATCATCAACTCCTTTAAGGCGAAGGGCGAGATCCTTTCGAATTCCTTTGCACTTCCTACAGGAGCGATGTTTACACTGGCTAACTACCGGACTGCATTTGAACGCCTCAGTATTTTCAGTGCATACCGCAACAGTATGATTATTTCTACTTCGGTGGCAGTGATTGTCATTGTTCTGGCCGGTATGGCATCATTCGGTCTGGTACGCTACGATTTCAAGCTTCGGAAACCGCTTAATTCACTGGTAGTAGCTGGTATGATGTTTCCGGTATTCTCCACAATCATCCCGGTATACCGCATGCTGAGTTCCATTCATATGGTCAATACGGAGAGTCTGGCTCTGTCCTTAACGAGCGTGATTCTTCCGCAGGTAGCAGGCAATATGTCCTTCGCCATCGTGGTGTTGACAGGCTATGTGCGCAGTCTCCCCATAGAACTTGAGGAGTCGGCTTACCTGGAAGGCTGCAATCCTTTCCAGATCTTTTATAAGATCGTAGTACCTCTTGCAAAGCCATCCTTTGCGACAGTGGCGATCTTTTCATTCCTCTGGAGTTATAACGATCTGTTTACTCAGATGTTCCTGCTGCGTCTTCCGCAGCACCGTGCCATCACGCGTCTGTTAAACGAACTGACTTCCAATGAAGGAACGAACTTCGGCCTCATGGCCGCTTCCGTGGCACTGGTTATTATTCCGATTCTGATTGTCTATATCTTCCTTCAGAAGTATATTATCAAGGGAATGACGGCCGGAGCTGTTAAGGGGTGATAAAAACTCGGAAGTATGGTATACTGATAGCAAAAGTGCGTTTATAAAATGACGTTCGGGGAAGAGTGGGAAGCAGATGTATAGAGTGGTAATTATAGACGATGAACCGATTATAGTAGAAGGTATTTCCAAGGTGGTGCCGTGGGCGGATTATGGCTGTGAAGTGACAGCGACCGCCTGCAGCGGCTTAGAGGGGCTGGAGATAATCCGAAAGCTGCGGCCGGATATTATCTTTACGGATATTTCCATGCCAGGAATGGATGGGCTGTCCATGATTGCGGCGCTCCGTGTGGAGTTTCCGGAGATGATGATTGCCATCCTGACCGGTTACCGGGACTTTGATTATGCGCAGAAGGCCATACGCCTGGGGGTGAATCGTTTCCTGCTGAAGCCATCCAATATGGATGAGATCAAGGAAGCGCTTCAGTTCATGGCGGATACGCTGAACAAACGAAAGGAACAGGAACATGCTTTAAAGACGCAGAACACGGCGGAAGTCTCAAGTACTACGGCGGCAGAACCGGAAGGGAATGCGGCGCCGGGTGCCGGTGGTAATGAAGATTCATCAGAACATAATGCCGGAAGCTTTATTGTAAAGACGGCGCTCAAATACATGGAGGAGAATTATACACAGAAGATCACTCTGGCTGAAGTGGCGGAAAAGACGTATGTCAGCCAATGGCATTTGAGTAAGCTGCTGAACGGCCATACTGGGAAAAGCTTTTCCGAACTTTTAAACCACATCCGGATCGAAGAGGCGAAGAAGCTGTTAAAGGACCCGTCTCTGAGGATCGGCGATATCTCGGAAGAGGTGGGATTCATGGATGTGGCGCATTTTTCCAAGGTTTTTAAGAAGCTGGAGGGGATATCGGCGAACGAATATCGGAACAGCAGAATTTAACTGAAGGATCATCCGGTTATAGTATGAAAATATTGTATGAGAAAACAGGGCGGTACAGAAAGGGAATTTTTCTGTGCCGGCCTGTTTTGTGATTGTGAAAAAGGTATAAACTATTTGGCCGCTGTACTGTAAAACCGGAAACTACTTGTAGTTTCTTTTATTATTCGATATAATAAAGATATTCGCCTGAAAACAGAGTCGTGTGGATCAGGCTTTTATTTCGAAAGAGAAGGAAGTTGGTAGGACGTATGGGTGGAAAGTTAAAAGCTTTATTTGCGCAGACAGATATGACGGTGGGGAAGCCATGGAAACAGATCGTTATTTTTACGATTCCCATGTTAATCGGTAATATCGCACAGCAGCTTTATAACACGGTAGACAGTATCGTGGTCGGAAAGTATGTAGGAGATAATGCCCTTGCGGCGGTTGGAAGTGCCAGCCCGATTTTAAATCTGCTGCTGGTGCTTTTTATTGGCATATCGATGGGAACCAGTATCATGGTATCACAGTTTTTTGGAGCAAAGGACAGGGAGCATCTGTCGAAGACGATCGGGAGCACCATTACCTTGACTGCGGCGGCCTCGCTGATCATTATGGTATTCGGTTCGGTGACAATCCGGCCCCTTTTAAAAATGCTGAACACACCGGCCAGTATCATTGACTGGTGTACTTCCTATCTGCTGATTCTGATTGTGGGAATCATGGGAGTCGCCTATTACAATATGTTCTGCGGTATCTTAAGAGGTCTTGGTGATTCACTGTCAGCTCTGATCTATCTGCTGATTGCAACGGTAATCAACATCATTCTGGATCTCTGGTTTGTAGCGGGGCTGCAGATGGGGGTGGCGGGTGTTGCTCTGGCTACGGTCATTGCACAGATGGTATCCGCGGTCCTCTGTTTCTTTAAACTGAAACGGATGACGGCTGTCTTTGATCTGAAGTTCCAATATCTCAAGCCGGATATGGAAAATATCATGACGATCCTGCGGCTGGGGCTTCCGTCCGGTATCACACAGGCCATTTTCTCCATGGCGATGGTTGTGGTTCAATCGCTGACCAACAGCTTCGGTGAAATGGTGATTGCGGCCAATGTTATTATTATGCGTGTAGACGGATTTGCCATGATGCCCAATTTCTCCTTTGGCACGGCAATGACCACATATTCCGGCCAGAATGTGGGTGCAAAGGAGATTGAACGGGTACATAAAGGCGCTAAGCAGGGAACCATGATAGCTGCTGGAACGTCAGCAGTGATCACAGCTCTGATTCTGATTTTTGGCAAGTATCTGATGGGGATCTTTACTAATACCTCGGAGCTTGTTGCGCTGAGTGCCAATATGATGAAGATTCTGGCAGTTGGCTATATCGCCATGGCGGTGACGCAGAGTCTCTCCGGTGTGATGAGAGGTGCGGGCGACACCATGACACCCATGTGGATTTCCATTGTAACGACTGTATTTATCCGTGTTCCGCTGGCATACGGCATCGCTTATTTTACAAAGACGCCGAAACTTCCGGGAGGCAGATACGAGTGTATCTGGGTATCCCTTCTGATCTCCTGGGTATTGGGCGCGGTATTGACTGTAATATTCTACAGGATTGGTAAATGGAAGAATAAGGGATTGGAATCATAAGAAATTGGGCCATGAGACAGAATCATGGACAGGAATAAAGGTTGAATCAGAGGTGAAACGATTTGGATGAACTGAGATGGTATTTATACGATCTTGTCCGCGAAATTATGGAAAAACATGGAATAGGGGAGTCGGCTTATTCCTTGGAGACGGTCAGGGAAGGTGCTGTGTGTCTGATTCCTTCTGAGCATGGTTTTCTGGTCACTGGCGGAGGGGAGAGGGAGTCGGAACAGGAAGATTTTTACCGCGGGAGCCGGGAATTTTTCCTGCGGATTTTCCAGGACGATGAAATGGCGGAGACCGTCATGCAGGAATTTCTGACGAGAACGCTGGACCTTCCGGCTATCATGAAAGGACCGAGCATAACGGGGCTGGAAGCCCGGATTTTTAAATGCCGGGAAGAGATGGCGGCACTGGAGCAAAAGGCACTGAAGCCGGATGGACAGAAATGGAAGATAAAACGCAAACTTGACCGTATTTACCTGGAGGGGCTTTTAAAACAATTAGAAGAAACGGATAAAAAACGGTATGAAAAAATAAAAACGGAAATAAATGATTCGGGAAGTGTATAGAAAATCATTTTTTGTTTAAAATAGGAGTATACCAAAGATGAGTGAATACTTATCCTCCCCTTTTAGTGCGGAAAGTCTAAAACCCCAGTGTTTATAGGCTTTCCGCATTTTTCGATATATGAAAAGTATTAAAAAGTGTTGCCAAGAAACAAAATTGAAAGAGACTTCAATAATATTGATGAATTTTGATAAAACATAAATAAAAATGTATAAAGCTGCTATAGGTATATTATTAGTTCTTCTGTCACATAATTTATGAGAAAATAAATTACAACAATACCAATAAAGGAGATAATCTATGATAAGAGGCGTAAGAAAATCACCCATGGAGAAATTACATAAACAGTTAAATGAGGTGCAGGAGAGTATCAGACAGTATGAAAGCTGTTTGTTACTTTGAAGGAAAAGGAAAAAAAATTACAGTCTCAGTTCGAACTGGAAGAGTTTAAGTCTATTCGTGGTTTGCTCACGGAACAGGGAATCGGAATGGAAGAATTAAAAGAAATGCGGGAGTCAAATGTAACGGCAGTAGAAGAGCAGAGCGCATAGATGTGAAAAATGGGGGGTGTGGAAAAATGGAATTAGATCAACTCCATTTTTTCACAGCCCCTTCAATATTTTTATTTCTCTCATAAAAGTCAATATCTCTTTCTGTAATGCATAGGCTTATAGTAGTAGGAATATCATAGGAGACGTTTAAAGAATCTTTGGAGTAATGAGGCTTATCTTTAACTAAAGTATAATAATTTGTTGGACGTGCTATTGTGATGTCGAAATTATTTCGCGTACAAAATAATTTTTATTCTTCTTCATTAAGACCATATATTTTAATTTTTTCATCTATATCTGTCTCCAAGGAGATCAAGCTACATCGAATCCAGAACACATGGAACAAGGGAAGCTTTAATAATCCTTATAACTTTTGTATCCACAGGTTCTGCTGTTAAAAAAAGCATGTGAGAAGATCAGCATCTGTGATTCTTTGTGCCGTTCCTGCCATAAATGTAACATGGTGTGCTCCCGGTTTGAGAAGGAATCCTGCCGACGGTTGGACAGGGATCCCTTTGTCTGTAATGGCTGTTCCAGAAAGAAAAACCTGTGCACCTTACCAACAAAGTATGATTACAATGCTCATGCTGCCTAACGTCATTACGAAGAACTCCATTCCTCTTCCCAGGCTGGTGTTAATAAATCCAGATCCGAAATGCACTGCATTGATGCGGTTGTCACTCCTTTGATCAAACAGGGACAGTCCCCCTACATGATCTTCATCAATCATCCGGAACTCGGTATGTCTGTTAAGACGCTCTATAACTACATTGAACAGGGATATCTCCTCATACGCAATGTAGACCTGAAGCGGAAAACAAAATTCAAGCTGCGTAAGAGCCATAAAACACGGATTACAGACCGGGAGATCTTTCTGGGAAGGGCCTATTCCGATTTCTCAGCGTTAGGGCTTTCCCGCTCTGAATTTGTTGAAATGGATACGGTATTATCCGCAAAAGACTATCTTAAATGTATCCTTACCCTATATTTTCCCGATACAGAGCTGCTTCTTGCACATCTCATGAACCGCTGTACTCCCGGCACTGTCCGGCTTGTATTTGATTCGAGGCCTTGCAGCTAAAATTCATCGCCCCCGATGAAGTGATACTGTCACCCAAGCTGCTGAAAAAGTAAAATCACATAAGAGACCACCGCCAGGCCGGTAAATATCTTTTTTCAAGCCGAACTGTGGAATTTAGTTTTACTCACCAGAATTCCAGAGGTCTTTTTACCATACCCAAAAACAGAAAGTTTCCCAGAAATTTGTCCCAATTATAGCACGAAATCCAGCATCTGTCTCTCGAAAACTTTAAATAGTATACACTTTTAAAGGGAAGGTGGAATTTACTCTAGCATACGGAATTTAAAATTTCAATTCAGCAAATGATTTTCGGTACTATTAAAATAGAAAGTGAATTTAGTTGTGTTTCTGTGGAAATTAATCTTCTCATAAGATATAATATATGTAAATAATGATGGTTTTGCAGAGTACAGGTATGAATACGGGCAGAGAACCCCAAATTCGATGGCGATTAATTTTATTCCGCTATTAAAGCGTTTTACAAAACAAGCAAGAGAATTAACTTCATTATAGTGATATTTTGAGCAAATTGACATTTACTTATAGAATAATATGAAAAACGAGGTAGTAGACTATGAATAAGTACAGATGGAATATCGAAATTAAAGATGAGGATTTATAAACTCTTTCAAAGGCTCCTCCGGTGGTTATAGTCGTACCACATACAATCGGCCATAGTGATTCTGTAGTTTCATGGGTCAGCTTTTAACTATGGCAACAAGATCCCGATGATTGGGATTTTGCAGACTATGCCTCGAACTCAGAACCCGTTAGTATGAATGATTTATCTGATCAGAAAAATGAATGCTATATTAATGACGATTATAACAGTCACCTGGATATAATAGCTGCTCCTGCTTTCTGTTATTTACGATGAAGGAAAAAAGAGTATTATTTACAGGTGGAATAATAAAAAAACGAAAAGAAAAAAGAGTATACTTGTTTAAAGTGCTATTTTATGAGGAGTATAAGGTGGAAAAACGGATAATATCGGGGACTACCCAATTAAAGTATTGTTAGACTGAAACTCATTTAAATAGAAGATATATGTCGATAAGTATTCAGTGATTAACAGGAAAACAATTGAAGAAAATGGGAAAGTGGAATGTTAATGAAGAATTTATATGATGGTATAATTGGACTGGCAATAGGGGACGCTTTGGGCGTTCCGCTAGAGTTCAAAACTAGATCGGAAATCGCAAAAAATCCTGTGATATCAATGCAAGAATATGGCTCACATAATCAACCGATTGGCACTTGGTCAGATGACACCAGTTTAACACTTGCCTTATTGGATAGCATAATACAATGTAAAACAATAAATCATGAAGATATCATGGACAAATTCTCAGCATGGTTGTTATATGGGGACTACACGGCATCGGGAGAAGTATTTGATGTTGGAAATTCCACCAGTAGAGCAATAATGAATTATGGTCGAGGAATGAGTCCTTTGAATTGCGGTGGAATATCGGAATATGAAAATGGCAATGGATCATTGATGCGTATCTTACCAGTCGCTTATTACCTTTGTTATCTAAGAGAAGATGAAAAAAAGTACCAAATGGAAGTGGTTCATAATGTATCAGCTTTAACACACAGACACCCAATCAGTCTGATTGGGTGCGGAATATATGTAAAAATTGCAATTAAAATGATATCTACAAGTTTAACGTTGAATGAATGCATTGCTGCTGGAATTCAAGAAGCGTTCGCTTATTATGAAAGTATGGGAGCTGAATATATTAGTGAATATAGTCGGTTAAAGAATCTCTATGCTTTTATGAAACTCTCAAATGATGAGATAAGAAGTAGTGGATTTGTAGTGGACACATTAGAAGCGGCAGTTTGGTGTTTGATGAACACCAATTCGTATAAATCTTGTGTATTGAAAGCTGTAAATCTTGGTTATGACACCGATACAGTTGGAGCTATAGCGGGTGGTCTGGCGGGAATTTATTACGGTGTAGATACTATACCAGCTGAATGGATTCAGGTTATTGCAAGGAGAAAATATATTAAACAATTGTGTGATCAGTTTGAAAGTTATTTCCAATAAAAGATTATCCTATATGGAGAGAGGTAGCTGCAATGAAGGTATGTACATATTGCAGGCGAGAAATTGAAAATGACAAAGCGGAATGCCCTTATTGTGGGGCAGCAGAGTTTATCGATAAATCTCCTGAAAAAGTATTAGATGAAGTATTACAACCTTCTGATAAAAAAACAACTGAAAACGTGGATTTTCAGATAAAAAACAACATTAATAAGAAGGAGTCTTGGATATATAGGGGAGTAAAATATATCTTTCTAGGTATCTTATTTTATATGCTGATAATGGTTATATTAGTAGTTATTTTACTCCTTTATGTTATAATTACGGGGAGTGTACCTGATTTTATTATGGCTTTATCAGGTTGAACTCCAAATCATGGAATGAAAAAATAGTGAAAATAAGAGAAAGTAGAGGATTAATATTATGAGATGTATAAATGGCTGCATGGATGGAAACACAATGATTTTGATGTTTGATGGAAGTAAAAAAAGTATATGTGAAATTAAGATTGGTGAATTAATACGTACAGATGGAGAGTCTTGCAATAGAGTTAGCAATATTTGGTGTGGACAAGATATGGTTATAAGAATTGTTACAGATAGTGGAAATGAAATTAAGTTAACTAAAGAACATCCAATTAAAGCGAAGAACGCTTGGAAGCGTGCCGGTGATGTCAAAGTTGGTGATGAATTATGTTGTGTTGATGGAATCTATAGAGTATGCACTATTGAAGCAGTGGATGGTGATGTTAGAGTTTATAATTTAGAACTTGAATATGATAACGATGGGATTTTTGCAAATAATATTCTTGTAGGAGATTTTAAGAGGCAAAATAGCTGTTTAAATTGATTAAGTAAGAACCTAAGAGGTACAATAATGTTGAGAAATGCTCGAAGCGAACTAGCCCTTTTTTATGGAAAATGTATTGAATTGGCCGGTTTTGTATTTTGTTGATCCGGATAAATAGGGAGAAAATGAAAAAGATAATTGGAGCGGTGGGAATAATTGTAACTGTGTAGGGGCGAAGCTTATGGTGATCACAGTTTAGAGTGGATTTATAAATATGCTAATGAGTGGAATATAAATCTGACTGATTACTATTAAAGGAAATACCCCGCTAAAAAGAGTGATATATAATAGATGAGGTAAATACGAGTTAGAAGGAAGGGATATTAGAGTTAAAGGATGCGATAGATTATATCACTAAAATAAAAAGACATTAAGTTAAAAAATGTTTCAGATGAATGGAGATGGGGCGGATAAATGCAAAAGATGATATTCTGTAACACTGGTTGGATGGAATACTATCAAGGTGGCCCGATATATGGGGGTGGGTCATTTGTTAAAGAGAATGGATATGGTTGGGAAATTTATAATTTTAAAGAAATTGATGGAAGAATGTATGGATATGCTCAGGCGATGGGTGCCAATAATCTAAAACGTCTTGATTGCGAAGTGAATAGAGATGACGAATATGTAAAAGATGTACTGGTGGTATTCACTGCGACTCATAAAGTCGGAGGAACATATATTGTAGGATGGTATAAGAACGCTGTTTTGTTACCAGAAGATATGAGGTTTACTTTCCCACAAATTCCTAGAGGAGTCAAAGGCGGTATGGGAGAATCAAGTATTTGGTATGCGGATTCTCCATTAATGGAATCTTTTAGAAATGAAGTTATAGAGTGTATTACTCATTATGAAAAAAGTGTAAAAAATATTAGAGAAAAAAAGGCGTTATTACGTACTTATGATATAGAAAAAAGAAAAGAAGTAGAGAAAAAAGCTATAGATTTAGTTGCTAGAGAATATCGAAGAAGAGGTTTTCAAGTAACATCTGTTGAAGATAAGAATTATGGGTGGGATTTAGAAGCGAAGTTCAAAAGTGTTTGTTACAAGCTTGAGGTAAAAGGCCTTTACGGAGATAAGATTTTTGTTGAATTAAGTAGAAACGAATATGAAAAAATGCGTAGCAATAGAGAACTATTTCGCTTGTGTATTGTAAGCCGATGTCTCAGTACAAAACCGTTTCTAAGTATTTTTTCTTTCTCTAATGAACGTCAACAATGGTTAGATGAAGAGGGGAATAATCTTGTGATTGAAGAAAGAGTATTGGCAAGATGTTATATTAATTAGAACATAAAAAGAAACTTTTGGGTTGCTTTTTTATAATTACTTCTTTTTTGAATTATAATAATTTTGTAACATATTAGCTGCGGCTAATGCGGCTTGGAATTCCGTGGAGGAAAAAGTCTTTTCCAATTCTCTGAATTCGGGAGTATCCAAAAAACTGCCTTCAGCCCATAGTAACCAATGACATATCTTATATCAGTTTTCCTATTTACACAAAACTTGAAACTCTCTATACTGTTGGAACCGATGGTGTATGGAATTCTTAGAAAAATAAAACAATTGTATTATCTCTGCTGTGGTGAGTCTCTTGTAATTACAGAGGCCTCCCGGTTTTTTATTATTCAATAGCTTTTAATAATTTTTCCTTACTTTTTTGCGCTTTTTTGCAGCAATAGCGGCTTCTTTTGGGCCTTAGCTTCTGTAGCTTTTTCGGATTTGATCTGTTGCTTATAAGCTGCTTTAAGTTCTTCTTTTATGGTTTTTAAATCAGTTTCTAATTTCAACCCTTTTTCATTTAACTTAGCGGATTTCCGGTAAATGTGTAGGGGATTATAGCAGAGAAAATAAAGGTAAACCGACGTTCCATCTAATAATAGTATGGGAACATCGGTTTATTTTGCTGAAAGCATATTAGTAAATGATGATTAGAACGACTTTATAGAAAAAGTCAATAGATTTCACAAAAAATAATTCCCAAGAATTTTGGGAATATTTACTAAAATTTGTTTGACTGTATTATCTAATATTGCTATATTTAATATAAGATATAATAATTAATTGATTCAGGAGGGGGATAATCAGTGAATAAGCGCAAAATCAAAGGCATATTGACGTGGATATTGATTTTTATTATGTTAATGCAGAATACTGCATATGCCGAAGGCTGGAAACAGGAAAATTCAGACTGGTTCTACGAGCAGAATGGTACAAAGCAGACGGGCTGGATAAATGATGGAACAGGTCGGTATCATTTTGACGAAAATGGCAAGCTGCAAACAGGATGGTATCACGAAAATCAAATATGGTACTTTTTAAACACTGCTCATGATGGCTATTACGGAAGAGCATTATCCAACCAATGGGCATGGATTGATGGTTACAGCTATTCCTTCGATGCAGATGGAAAAATGTATGCAAATTGCATTACTCCGGACGGATATGAGGTAAATGCAGACGGAAGATGGACAGTAAATGGAGTGGTACAATTTATTGAAGGGAAAGGTATTATAACAACAGCCACAACGCCTGGGAGTGGAAAAGTTTCCGGTGGCGTAACAAGAGGCGGAGGTGGTTCCGGCGGAGGTGGCGGTGGCGGAGGAAGCCATAGCAGTGGAGGAGGAAGCAGCTCTGGAGGAGGAAGTTCCAGTGGATCAACTGAAAATAAAGGTATCGAATATATAGAAGGATTAGAAATAAAGAATACAGAATTTGTATTAGATGAGGAGAACCAAACGGTAGTTGTATCTGATTCAGCCCTAACTACTGGCTGGACAGAAGGAACTGTATATGTCTTAAAGGATAAATCTTCCCCGGAAAATGACATTGCTATAAGGGTTACAGCAATAGAAAATTCAGAGCAAGGCGTAATCATTCATTATGAGGAACCTGCACTTGAAGAAGTTATAAAATCTATTGATGTCCAGGGAACACAAGCAGTGAGTGGTTCGTTTACGCCAGCTGAAGGCGTTACTATAACTCCTGTTAAAAACTATAGATCGAGATCAATTATCAGCGGAACCACAAATTTATTCGAGCCATTTAGAATTGAAGGAGAATGGGAAGGTATAACACTGTCAAGTGTTTTCAAAACAGAAAGCGTTGATTATCGTATTGTAACAGACGATACAAGTATAGGGCTCGAAGAGATTAGTCTTGTTTTCAATAATACTTATGACGGAACTATACAATACAATGGAACACTGAGCAAGAATTTGGAAGTAACATTAGGCGAAATAAATGTTTTATTGCCTTACGGATTTATTGTTAGTGGTAAAGTATCTCTTACATTTGATTCAGATGGCAATATTGAAATTGGATTTAAGATGTATAATGTAACTGGAGGCAGTTACACTAAATCTGATGGATTTACTCCTGTGTTTTCACTTGAAGGCGGTATATCGAGTGTTAAATTAGAAGGGTCTATGAGTGCATGTATAGTGTTGGCACCGGAAGTTAGTTTTTTGAAAATTCGATTGGCTGCCAATGAAACAAAAGCAGGAATTGGATTTGTCGGAAAAGCGGAAATTTTAAGTAGAGATCCATTGGCTTTGTGTATGGACGGAAAGGACTATTGGATTTTAGATGAATCTATAGATATCGGCCCCGAGATATTGCCCTTGTATCATTACGAGAAGAGTATTTATAATGTTGATAATGCTTTAATAGATAATTTACATATTGAAGAAACAGGTATTGTACCAAAATGCACCCGCCAAGGTGGCGAAACTCATTTAGACCGCATTTATCAGGGAACTATAATAGATTCAGTTACGCAGAATCCGATCAATAATATTACTGTTACTATAGTGGATCAGGATAATGTTCTGGTTGAAACTGTCTATACAAATGAAATGGGATTTTTTAAGGGGAAACAGTTGCCACCGGGCAAATATACTATTTATGCGTCGTCTGAAGAATACGAACTCTATGAGTCAACGTTTGAAATAATTGATGGTCAGATAACAAACATGTCCATTAGTTTAAAACCTACTTATTTTGAAAGCTGTAACTTCTATGGGCATGTAGTAAGAATGGTTGATAGTATCCCAATTTACCGGGCAAAAGTTGAAATAGTCCATGGTGGGACAATCGTAGATACTATTTATACAGATGAAAATGGATATTATGAAAGTAAATTACTCAATTCGGGGGAATATATTTTTCAAATATCTGCTCCAGGTTGTATCACGATTGTGCAGGCATTTTCTATAGGTATGGGAGAAATTAAAGGTCTTGATTTTTGTATGATATTGTCAGAAGCGGTGGTTAATTCTCATCTAAATTATGTTGATAATCAGCCTGATAATGTAGAAAATAAGGATGATAGCCAGACAGCCTCTCCAAGTAATGCACAGCATGAACAAGAATCTGCTGATACAAACAACAATCAGCAAGATAAAACAGATATAAATATAGATAAGGCAGATCTTCAGGAAAATGGAGTGGTATTTGATGAACAGGAGACATCAGATATTGCAGAATTTGAGGTTGCTTTGGATTTTTCAGACGAAGAAGGAACGCCGAAAGTCTTGGATAATGAAGAAACCGGTAAGATGGACGACAATACTGGATATGATGGTAGTCAAAGAAAGTCACTGTTGATAACATGATATAAATGACTGATTCATTTCTGCTGACGGTCGATAAAGAGAAAGCTGCAATCTTTGCTATTAATAAAAGTATTGTAGCTTTCTCTTTATTGAGTGACTTTATCAAATTCAACAATCTCATTTATTTGACAATCAAGAATTTTACATAGCTTTTCGGCAGTGAGCATAGTGATGTTAGCATTATTTTTTAGATTATGAATCGTCTTCTTATCAATGCCCTGCTTGATAATCTGGTAGGTTGTAATATTCTTTTTATCCATAGTTTTCCATAATGGTTCGTAACTGATCATATTGGTACCTCTTACAATTACTATACTTTGCAAAATGATCATTGTTCTAGGAGGTGTTTTTGGTATCTAAGATTTCTTACTCGTTAGTAAATGATATTTTTGAGATAAAGGATAAGGTTTTCTTGTATCCGTAAGTCCGGTTAGATAATCAACCGATGTTTTATGAAATTTTGCTAATTCGTGTAAAATTTCTATCGGAATATTAACATCTCCAGCTTCGTAATGAGCATAAGTTCTTTGCGGCACCCCAAGAATCTCTCCCATTTCTTTTTGATTTAAATTGCAGTCTTTACGCAAATCGACGATCCGTTCAAAATTATAGTTTTTCATCCAATTTTCTCCTGCTTATATAGACATTCTAAAATTGCTATATTGGAACGAGAAATAAATAATGAAATAGAAAACTCTGGAAACGGTTTTAAACTTTGTTTTCGGAGTTTTTATTTTTTATGACGTTAAGAAGTTCCTGCTGGTTTCAGCGGGAAGCAGTGATGCAGCAGAAGTTTATCTTCAATCTCAGTCATCGCTGAAAAAAAGGATTCGTAGATTCTCTGGGCAATCAGTTCCACATTTTGACTGTTCACGTCAGAAACCATAATGAGATATTGACAGCTGCTGTACTGGGTGAAAACGTCGCCGAGACGAAGCGAATGCTGAATTACAGATTTTAAGGTATCTATCTGCTTCTCACGGGTTAGCAGCTTTGGTAAGTCACCATTTTTATCAGTCAAAGTAAAGAGAATAATGTAGACGCTCTCACTGCTTCGGCGTAGTCTGCGTTCTACAAAGCGGTAGATTCTTTTGAAGGTCTCATAATCCTGGCAGTATGCGCCGGAAATAAGCTCCTGCTCTGACAATTCGGAGCGAATCAGTGCCATATCGATATCGATGCTTTTTCTGGCGGCAGAACGGCGCTGCTCGGCCGCAGCCACAACCGGTTTCCTGTCTTTTTTCCGTTTCTCCGCTAAAAGAAGTTGATCAGCGCGGTCAAACAGACTTTTATAATCATCCCCGGGCTGATACAGACTTCCACACACAGTGGCGGAGATACCATTGATAAGCGGATTAGTCATTTGGATACCCAAAAGGCGGATTCGGATCTGATAGCACCGCTCATCGATAAAATTCTGATTCTGTTCGAGCGGCATATAGATCACGAATTCATCTCCGCCTATCCGGCCTAAAATATCCTGTTTGAAGGTCATGAGGTTCAGGATTCTGACGACCTCCTGGAGAACACAATCACCGGCAATATGACCATATCGGTCGTTGATCTGTTTAAAGTGATCCATGTCCAGTACGAAAAGGACACCTGTCTTTTTTTCGGACAGCAGCTGATTGATCTTAGTCTCTGTAGCACCACGGTTATAAATGCTGGTTAACCAGTCGTGGTTGGCCAGTTTACTTAGTTTTTTATTTTCCTCTTCTAAGGCTGCTAAATCCTGTTTCATATATGTATTCCTCCTGTTTCTATGCTTTAATCATACACATAAAACCCATGATAAGTCAAGAATGTGACGAAAAATAAATTAAAAAGGTAATTAAAACGAATAAACGGCAAAAAAATAATCAGGATGGCAGCTATTTTTCCTAATGCTTCGGATTATAATAAAGCTATATTTAATCTAAATTTAGTAATTATTAGAGGAAGCGCAGGGAGGTAAGAAATTGGACGAGGAAGTAGATCAGATGAATGTTGATTATGAAGCAGAATTTGATGGGCATAGCTTGTATTGTCATTACTAAAGAAGGTTTACCTCTCTAACTTCGTTATAGCATAAGTTCTTTAAGTACCCCCCTCAATGATCGCAATGATACCCGTCCCTTCTATAATACAGGCATTTGATATGCACATTCTTATATCAGCGCGTATTTATGAATATATTTATGATAGTGAAAATGGTCACCGCGTATGGTATAATAGCTATGCGGAGGCTTTATTGGACGAAGGTGCGGCATGTGAATGGGTCTGTATAATGTCGGGTGAAAGAATAAAGCAGATAAAAGGCGAGATGGGCGAGAAAGGGGTATACTATGAATCTGGAAGAATTCGTGCAGCAGAAAAATGATTCTGAATTATGCGAAGCATATAAAGAATTACAGGTGATGAAAGAAACCGGGAACAGAGGATTTCAAATAATGAAAATGCTGATGCTGTGCAAAACATCTTTTTCGTGTTCCGAGGCTGACATGACTACAGTCGAAAATGCAGTTTGTTGTGAAATGGCGAGGCGGTATTATGATATAAAATGTAATAGTTAAGAGAACAGGGACTGTAATTTGTAAAGACAGTAATAATTGTATAAATGTTTGATTAATCTGAGACTTGAAAGAACAGGTAAATGCAGCATGGAAAAGAATATAAGTGCAAATGATTTTTGCCGTTTTATTTGGAAAAGTTATTTAGAGGAGCGCAGGTATGATCTTATAAGCGATTTTATCTCCGATAAAATCAGCATTATAGGAACGGGTGCGCATGAAGTTGAAAGAAATTTACAGGAATTTATTGCTAAGATAGAAGAGGAGAGTCAAGAATGGACTGGGCGTTTTATCATCCGGGATCAGTGGTATCAGACAACTGAACTTTCTGATTCCCATTCTCTCGTGATGGGAGAACTGGCTGTAAGAGAAGATGCCGATGAAGGGATCCTGTATGATATGTGTTTTCGATTCACAATTGTGCTGGAAAAAGCGGAATGTGGCTGGAAAATAGTACATATTCATCAGTCTGTAGCCGATCCAAATCAGGCGAGTGATGAATTTTTTCCCCATCATATGGTGGAACAGACCTATACACAAATTGTGTATAATCTGAGACACGATTCTCTGACTGGATTATTAAACCGGCTGTATTTTAAAGAAACCTGTGAGCGCTTTCTGACAGCTGGGGATAGTGGTGCATTTTTAATGATAGATATAGATATGTTTAAAAATATTAATGATCAATACGGTCATCCTGCCGGAGATAAGACGTTGATTTCATTTTCAGAAAGCCTGAAGTCGGTAATTGCACCGAATGCCTTAGCTGGTCGTGTTGGCGGAGATGAATTTACTCTGTTTTTACCTGGTATGAACCATAAAGGGGAGATGGAAGGTTTCTTCACAATGCTGAATACAGACTGGGGAGAAAGGCAAAAGTTACTGCAAATGCATGAACCGGTCTCCATTAGTGTGGGGGTTACGTTTACTTCAAAGGGAAATAATTCTTACGGGGTTCTATTGAACAAGGCGGATCAGGCGCTTTATCTTGCAAAGACAAATAAAAATGATGGGCTTGTGCATTGGGAATTTCTTCTCTAGGGGATCTGGTTTAAAAGAAAAGAAGGTGCTGATGCGATATTTGATCAGCACCTTTAATTGTAGATAGCTTCCTGTATGAATTCCGGGCAATATGAAATATATGATTGGCTAATTTCTGTCAGTAAGTAAAATAGTAGGATACCATCTGGAAAATACAACCTTATTCTTTATTACTTCAGGATCATTTCCAAAATTAATTTTGACAACCGCCCCGCGGCTTGATATAATAAAATCAGAAATTGCGAATGGCTTCGGCCGTTCGCATTTCGTCGTTTAAGGGGATATGAACAGATTCGTTCATCTTGAGAAAGGAGGGAAGTTGAGGGCAGATGTAACTATATAATGAAAATATAAGCAATTTGGTAATATGTCAAGAGGAAAATGAAAAAGATTTTCTAAGAAAAGGG
>OCAO01000203.1_pt1 | contig 37215 bp, 30 predicted proteins | sample 1477151 | NCBI WGS metagenome assembly OCAO01 (sample SAMEA2580298, study PRJEB22360) | human gut metagenome | biome: human gut; feature: human-associated habitat; material: faeces | place: Denmark | collected 2008/2010 | reverse complement strand
GTGAGTAAAATATCATGGAGTGATAAAAATGACACTTTTTTAATTTCTAAAGTTTGACAAAAAAAGAAGATAGGTATATTATAAAATAAATAATACAAGAAAGAGGGTGATTTATATGTATACTAATAAAGTTATAATGACAAAGACTTCGGCAGTAGCTCCAATCAATGTTAATGATAGATGCATTGTGAGGAGCGTAATCATAAATCATCCTCTTTTGAGGAATTAAAAATTGTATATAACTTTAAAAATATAGGATATTACTATGTTTTATTTGTTGTAGAAATTTTTATTGATTTATGATTATATTATTAAAAGCTGAAAGCAATGTATCTCTGCTTTCAGCTTTTGTTTATTTTAGCATATAATAGTGTTAAAATGAAACTCACTACTTATATACATATGTAGTAGTAAGTTCTAGTATCCAAATGCAAAATTTGGGCTATCACTTAAGCAGAAGGCTGTAAACTTTGAGTCTTCTGCTTTTTTGTTTTTTATAAAATTATATATTAATGCTTTATAAGTTATATGATGCTTAAATATATGAATTTCAAAATATGTAAAAGATTCCAAACCTGAAAGCAGAATATATTGTTTTGTATTATAGGAGGAAAGAAAAATGAGTTTATTAGAAGTAAAAAATTTATCACACACTTATGGAGATAAGAAACTATACAGTAATGCAGGATTTGAATTATATAAGGGTGAGCATATGGGGATTGTTGGAGTAAATGGTGCTGGTAAAAGTACGTTACTTAAAATCATTTGTGGTACAGCAATTCCAGATGAAGGAGAAATAAAGTGGCAGCCTAATATAAATATAGGAATTTTGGATCAGTATGCAGAAATAATTGAAGATTACAGCGTATATGATTATTTAAAGACTGCATTTAATGAATTGTATAAAATTGAAGAAAAATTAAATAAATTATATGAAGAAATGGCATGCAATATAAATGAAAATATTATGAAAAAAGCAGCACTATATCAAGAAATCCTTGAAGAAAAGGAGTTTTATAGTATAGATAGTTCTATAAGGAAAGTAGCAACTGGACTTGGAATAGATGCAATTGGTTATGATAGTCAGCTAAACAAATTAAGTGGAGGTCAAAGAGCAAAAGTAATACTGGCAAAACTTCTACTGCAAAGCCCAGATATATTATTACTTGATGAGCCTACTAATTTTTTAGATAAAGAGCATATTAAATGGCTTTCAGAATATTTAAAAGATTTTAAAGGAGCCTTTATAATAGTATCTCATGATTTTGACTTTTTGGATAAAATAACAACATGTATATGTGATATTGACCATAAAGATATAAGAAAATATAATGGTGGATACTGTACATTTCTTAAGCAGAAAGAAAGATTACAGGAGGATTATGTAAGAAGATATAGTGAGCAGCAAAGAGAAATAGAAAAGCTAGAAAAATATATTGCTAAGAATAAAGTAAGAGCATCAACAGCCAAAATGGCAAAAGGACGTCAGAAACAGCTTGATAAAATTGAAAGAATTGATGCACCATCCTTTAGAACATTAAAGCCAGTGATAAAATTTAAGTATGCCGAGGCAACTCCCAATATTGCTCTTAGTGTTAAAAACTTAGAAGTTGGATACAGATATGCAATTCTTCCTAAAATGAATTTTAGTATAAAAAATAAAGAGAAAGTTGTTATAACAGGATTTAATGGCATAGGAAAATCTACTCTTTTAAAAACTATTATTGGTGAAATTAAATGTATTTCTGGAAAAGTTAAGTTTGGTGAGAATATAAAACCAGGATATTATGAACAAGATTTAAAATGGGAAAATGATGGAATGAATCCTATAGAAATTATTTCAGATGAGTTTCCTAAAATGACCCAAAATGAAATTAGAAAACACCTTTCACAGTGTGGAGTAAAAAGTGAGACAGCTTTGCAGAGTATAAAAAACTTAAGTGGGGGAGAGCAGTCTAAGGTTAAACTTTGTCGTCTTACACTTACCTTATGCAATCTTTTGATTTTAGATGAAATAACAAATCATATGGATTTAGCTTCTAAAGAAGCATTAAAAGAAGCTTTAGTATCATATGAAGGAACTGTAGTATTAGTTTCTCATGAAGCTTCTTTTTATGAAGACTTAGCAGACAGAATTATTAATATAGAGGAAATGATTTAATATTAATTAAGCTAATAGAAAAATTTCAAAGAGGTTTTGTTATTTTTTATTATAAATCCATTGATATTTTATATCTATGGATTTATAATATCTATAGATAATATAAATCTAAAGATCGGAGAGATGTTTCATGAAAAATATAGTACTACTTGGGGGAAATGGATATATTGGTAGAGAGGTAACAAGACAGTGGTTAGAAAAAGATTCAAGTGCAGAATTTTATATTATTTCGAGAACAGGTAATAATAAATTAAAGGACAAAAGAATACATAATTTATGTGCTGATGTAACTGATTATGATTCTGTAGCAAGTGTATTACCTAAAGATATTGCATGTATTATAGATTTTATAGGTCGTCCAGAAAAAGATAGTAAGGAACTTATCAAAATTAATAAACAACCAGCAGAAGTAATGCTTAATATTGCTAAAAACTATAATGTTGATAAAATGGGCTTTATTGGTGGTGTTTTAGGACCTAAAAGTTTTACAGATATTAAAGCTGATATAATCAAGATGCTTCAATCAAGCAAAAAAAGAGTGGAGTATGTAGAGCCTACAGTCGTTTATGGTAAAGATAGAAATGACGCATTAGCAAAGATGGTTCCTATTTTTAAATGTTTAGGAGTATTTTCTAAAAAATTAAAGCCTGTTCGTGTAGAAGATGTAGCTAATGAATTAATTACTAAATTGACAAGATAAGAATGGAGTTTTGCTGTGAAAATAAGTAAAAGTTTTGAACAAGGTATATACGTTCTTTTGATGCTAGGGTTGCAAAAAGATAATCAAACAGTAAAAAGTAATGTAATGAGTACTATTTTGCAGGTATCAGATTCTTATTTAAAGAAAATTCTAAGAAAACTGGTTTTAGCAGAATTAATTACATCCAATGCTAGTAAAGATGGCGGGTTTCAATTAAAAAAGTCGTTAAAACAAATAACATTATATGATGTATATAATGCAATTGAAACGGATATAATCACTTTTGATGTATCAGATTTAGCTGAACATGTTTTTAATGATGATGAACATACTAAACAAAGTAAGAAAAAAGTGATTGATACTATTGATTTAGGAATTAAAGCATTTAACAGCCAATTGGCATCTGTAAATTTATCAGAATTACTTATTGAAGAAAATGACAGCTATCCAAAGATAGATTGGAATGAAAAAGTATAATAAGAAATCTATATAAATTATAGGGAATTAGTATATATCATTAAATTCAAATTTGGTGATGATGCAATATATGTTTTTAAAACATGAATTCTATTAAAAAATAGTTATGAATATAAGAAAACAATAAATAATTAGATAAGCTTTGAAGGGTGCTATAAAAAGCATCCTTTTTCCAAGTGTTAAGCATATGAAATAATAATGGAGTTTTTGAAAAAAGGTAATGGTCTTGATTTTCTTAACCATTGAACCACAGAAAAAAATTAATGCTATAATTGTTTAAAAGTATAAACCAATAAACTAAGTATAAACTAAAAATTAGAATTAGAACTAAGGAATAAAGTTTAGACCAATAGACAAAGTTTAAAATTATAACATAGAGGTGAATTTATTATGAATAATATTAAAGTTCATATTTTAAACTGTGGAGAAGTGGGTGTTGATCCAGCAGTACCTTTTAGAGATGTATCTAAAAATCCTATAGCATATACAGGTATAGGAAGAAGTAAAAAATTAAGAATATGGTTGCCTGTTACAGCATATTTAATAGAGCATCCAAATGGAAAAATATTAATCGATACTGGATGGCATAGTGATGTTAGAACTAATCCTATAAAGCATTTATCTCCATTATTATATATGGCAAGTAAGCCTAAATTACTTGAAGAAGAAGCTGTAAATGAACAGCTAAAAAAGCTGAATATACAAACTAAAGATTTAGATTATGTATTTGTCACTCATATGGACTGTGATCATTCAAGTGGCCTAGGTTTAGTTAAAGATGCTAATAAAATAATGATATCTGAGGAAGAAATGAAGGCAATAAATAAAGGTAATGTTAGATATGCTAAAAGATTTTGGAATGGTGTAAATGTAGAATCTTTTAAAATGGATAAACTTGAATATGGACCATTTAATAGAGGATATGATGTATTCGGAGATGGAACAATACTATTATTAGATGCTAAGGGACATACAGAAGGGAATATTGTAGTTATGGTAAAAAATAATAATAAGTTTATTTTGCTTACAGGAGATTGTGGATATGCTAAGGATTCATGGGAAAATCTTCGTATGCCAGGCCCCTTAGTTAATAAAGATGATATGATCACTTCTTTAAAATGGGTTAAAAATATGGCACATAAAAAAGAATGTGTAGGCGTATTTGCTACTCATGATCCAGATGTTAAAGAAAAAATAGTAATACTATAAGATGAATTTTAATTGAAGGAGTGTAGAAATGGAAAGATGTTATGAGAGAAGAGTGAAAGTAGCTGAAGATTTTAAAGCTTGTAGAAAGGCATTTATAGCATTAGGAGATGAAACAAGACAGCAAATGTTAATAGCTTTACTTGAAAGTGATGCCCATGGTATTAGAGTTGGGGAAATTACTAAGAAAACACATCTTTCAAGACCTGCAGTATCTCACCATTTGCAAATACTTAAGGATGCTGGGGTTATAAGTATGTATAGAGAAGGTACTAAAAATTATTACTTTGTAAATGCTTGTGATACAGTATGGAAACAGCTTTCAGGGTTAATGAATAATATCAATGAAATAATTGAAGAAGTATCAAAAGAAAATGATTGCTTTAAAAGTGATGCTGAAAGAGAAGCTATGAAAAAAGGTTTAATTTAAAAACATTATAAATATTATTACTTGGAGGAATTGATTATGGATATTTTAGAAATAATGAAAAAACGTCATTCTGTTCGTAGTTATACTGATAAGAAAATAGATGAGGACGTTAAGAAAGAGCTCATGGAAATTATTGATGAATGTAATAATGAAGGACATATGCATATCCAATTATGCACAGATGAACCAAAGGCTTTTGATAGTTTTATGGCGCACTATGGTAAATTTAGTAATGTAAAAAACTATATTGCTATAGTTGGCAAAAAGGAAGATAAACTTCAAGAAAAAGGTGGCTATTATGGTGAAAAGATAGTTCTTAAGGCTGCTGAGTTAGGATTAAATACATGTTGGGTGGCTATGACATATAGCAAATCAAAGGCTATGATTAAAGTAGAAAAAGGAGAAAAACTTATTTGTGTAATAGCCTTAGGATATGGAGAAAATCAAGGCGTAAGCCATAAAAGTAAGTCAATTGAAGAACTCTCTAAAGTCAATGGAGAAATGCCAGATTGGTTTAAAAAAGGAATGGAGGCAGCAATGTTAGCTCCAACAGCAATGAACCAGCAAAAGTTTTTGATTAGTTTAGAAGGTAATAAAGTAAGAGCTAAAGCATTAACTGCATTTTATAGCAAACTAGATTTAGGAATTGTTAAATGTCATTTTGAATTAGGTGCTGGTAGAGATGGATGGGAATGGATAGAGTAAAAATATACGTCTATATCTCATGTTCATTTATCAAAAAAGTTATAAGGTTGAGGTAAGGATTAGAAATATGTATAATTAAAGGTAATTATCTTTATTATACATATTTTCATTAGTTTAGAAACAATAATTATATATTTGAAAGGAAAATTATTATGATAGATCGTACTGTAATTTTTTCTTATAGATTGGGAAATGCTGCATGCTGTCAATATGGACAATATGAAGGTTTTAAAATAGAGATATTTTATGATGGTAAGATAGAGTATTCTGAATATGTTGTTCAAAATATACTTTTAAAACAAGAGCGATATACATTAAAGTCTGATGTTGTAGAAAAAATATTGAATATAATAAATGAAAGTAAAATTGAAAGCATACCTGAAAATCTTGATAATGGATCATGTGATGGAGAGAGTAATGAATTTTTCTTTTATAAAAATAGAACAAAATATAAAATTACTGCATGGAATATAATTGATGAAGAATATAATCCGGAAAAAGGAAATGATGATAAATATAAAGAAAATAATTTTTATGAATGTGAAGTTATGAAAATATTTAACAAAATCTCAGCTATAATTAAAACTTCAGGATTTAAGATGTCTTTATTTTCTTTTGATAAAATTAAGAATTTCTATGATTAATGTTTGGCGGAAAAATATCAAATGAAATTTTTTACTGATAAAATATTAGTAATTTTGAAGATAATTATTTAAGTGTAAGTTTAGCATTGATGAACATTCTATAGTCAAAAGGATAAAAAATATAAGAAATGCAGGAATTCGTAAAAAACAGATTTTTACTTTATTTGTTGCAAAAAATAAAAAAATAAAATTATGGTAAAATTTGATTTTATGAGTTTTTGATAATATACATATATTTATGAAATTGATGAAATTTTTATTATAAGTTTAAATCATAATTTTAATTAAATATATATTTGACAGCCTTCATCTTTTGGAATATTATTGTAATAGGAAACTGAAAGTTCAATTATGGTTTCCTATTATTTTATTTATTAGAAACTCAAAAAAGAAAAATAGTTTCCTAAACAAATGGAGGGAGCTTTGTGAAAAAGGAAAATATAAAAAATACTAATTTATTATTGGTTACTACTTTAGGCTTTGCGTTAGGTATGCGTCAAATGGCAATGACTATGGTTATGCCATTTATAAGTACTTACAGCAAACAATTAAAATATTATACACCAGTTCTAGCAGGTGTAGCACTTGGAATTTTCGGGCTTATGCAGGCAGTATTTCAGATATTTTATGGAATCTGGAGCGATAAGCAAGGTAATAAAAGAGTCATGTTATGTGGTCTAATGCAGGTAGTTATAGGTCTTGTAATTGCACATTTTGCAGATAACATATATGCTTTAATATTTGCAAGAGCTATGCAAGGAAGTGGAGCTGTTATTGCTGTAGGATATTCATGGGTTTCTGGAGTATGTACAAATTCTAAAGAAAGACTTAAGTCATTAAGTATCATTAGCATGATGGTAAGTGGAGCAGCTGCAGCATCTTTTGCTTTGGGGTCAATAATAAATAAATTTGTAAGTGTAGAAAATATGTTTATGTATTCAGCCGTGCTTATTTTAGGCGCATCCATTGTAATAGCTGTATTTTTGAAGGATAATAAAAATGTAAATAATAATAATATATCAACAAAGCATGTAATGAAAATCCTGATTAAGGACAAGTGCTTTGATGCATTGAATATTGCAGGATTATTAAATAATTTTATAATGACAGGCGTATTTTTTTGTATACCACAGTATCTTGAAAACATAACAGGACTTGATGGAATGTGGAAGGTATTTATGCCATCAGTGATAATTGCAATAATTGTAATTCAGAATGTAGTAAAGAAATGTGATAATGTAAAAAGTATAAAATTTCTTATAATTAATTTTATACTAACTGCAGTTGGAGTGTTATTTTATCTTAATAAATCATCACTTATTTTAATATTAATTGGAACAATGTTATTTATGAGTGGTTATATTGGAATATCAACTGTATTATCAAACCTTGGAAATGATTTGCTAGCAAATGAATATAGGGGAGCAGGCAATGGAATATTAAATAGCGTTCAATATATTGGATCATTTATAGGCTCACTAGTAGTTGCGAAAATATGGTCAATAAGTGAAATATACTCATTTATTGTACTTTGTATAGCAGGAATTGCAGGAGCTGTTATTGTAAAGACATATGTAAAAAAGGAGAGATTTAATGAGAGATAAAATATTACAGGCTGCATGTGAAATCATACAAGAACGTGGATTAAGGAAATTCAGAATGGATGATATATGTAGTAATTTAAAAATAAGCAAGAAGACAATATATAAATATTTTAATAGTAAGGATGAAATTGTAGAAACATATATAAATGAAGTATTTAATGCAGATATGAAGAGCTGTGAAAATATAATTAATGAAAATATGCCATTAAATGAAAAATGTAATAAGATTATTCATACTTATCATAAATATAAAATGCCATCTTCAATAATCAGTGAAATAAAAATATACTATGAAAAAGAGTGGAATAATCTTATGGAAGTTAGAAATTATAAAATAAATATAATTAGAGAAATTTTTCAGCAGGCAAAATCTAATGGCGAAATTAAAGAAAACGCAGATTTATTTATTTCAGCTCTTATGATTGATGTAATGAGTGAAAAGCTGCTTGATAGTAATATGCTTCATGATAATAATAAAAAATACAATGAGGCCATGGACAGTGTGTTTAATATAATATTTAATGGAATACTGAATTTTGAAAAATGTTAGCTAACTATATTGGTATAGTTAGCTAATGTGAAAACAAATAAGAATGTAATAAGTGAATAAATAGAGCTATATATTAAAGAGGCATTAAAAGAAGCTTTAATATCATATGAAGGAACTGTAGTATTAGTTTCTACCGAAGCTGCTTTTTATGAAGAGTGGGCAGATAGGATAATTGATATAGAGGAAATTGTTTAATAAAACTTAAGCTAATAGAAAAATTTAAAAGATAGCTGTCATAATTGAGAGGAGGTTAACGATAAAAATCTTTCAATGCATAGCAGCTATCCTTTTATTTTATTCTTAATAACTAAATACAAACATTAATAATAAATATACTTAAAATACTAATGAAATGATGCAAGTAGTATAAAATATATGTGAGAATGTCTGAGAATTTATAACTATTTTGGTATATATAAAATTTATATGTAAAAGTATCAAAAAGTATAAAAAAGTGCTGAATATTATAAATACTTTTTTAAAATAAGTATATATAATAAAATAAATGATACTTTATGAACCATTGAAAACGATATCTAGAAAGACTGTATAGAAGAACTTAATTGAAATTAAGTTAATAAAACTAGTTATGTGATTAGAATATAAGGTAACTTAGCTAAAGAATTTCAGCAAATAAGTTTAATTGTTTAGATTTTCTCATAGAAATCGTGATGTTTACCTTCATTCTGTTATACTTTTTCTTTTCAATTATATTTTGACATAATGGAGGAAATTATAAATATCTAACTTTAAAAAAGTTAGATAAAGCAATGATTGTGGAATTCTGCAAGATACTGATTAGTATATGTTTTAGTAAAGGAGGAAGAAAAGTAATGTAAAAAGGTTGTGAAAACTATTGGAAAGAACTTTTAAAAGAAAGAGGGAGAAAATAATGTATAAAAAATTAGGTTCTGTTTTATTAGCGAGTACATTTTCATTTAGCTTAGTACCAGCAATATCAGTATTAGCAACAGAAACAAGTGATAGGGCCCAAAATCCATTTATATGGGCAGATGTACCTGATAATGATGTTATTAGGGTAGGAGATGCCTATTATATGACAAGTACTACAATGCACATGAATCCAGGAGTTCCAATTATGAAATCTTATGATCTTGTTAATTGGAAAATCGTAAATTATGTTTATGATGTGCTTGATGGAGATGATGAACAGACTCTTACTAATGGAGAAAATGAATATGGAGAAGGTTCGTGGGCAAGTAGTCTTAGATATCATGATGGAACTTATTATATAGCTTTTTCATCTAATTCTACAGGCAAAACATATATATATCAAACCGAAGATATAGAAAATGGTCCTTGGAAACATTCAACTATTGATCGTCTTTTTCATGATATGTCGTTGCTATTTGATGATGATGACAGGGTATATATGGTAGACGGTTCTGGAGATATTCATATTACTGAACTCATTTCAGATGCGACAGCAATAAAGGAAGGTGGTCTTGATAAAACTATTATTAAAGATGCAAGTTTGCTTGCAGGTTCTAATGTAGGACTTCTAGCAGAAGGCGCACATATTCAAAAAATAAATGGAAAGTATTATGTATTTCTTATAACATGGCCAACAGGTGGAAGTCGTCAGGAGCTATGCTTCCGCGCCGATAGCATTGATGGTGATTATGAAGGAAAGGTTGTATTAAATTACAATGGTATTGCTCAAGGTGGAATTGTCGATACGCCAGATGGAGATTGGTATGGAATGTTGTTTAGAGATTCTGGTCCAGTAGGACGCATGCCGTATCTTGTTCCAGTTACATGGGAGGATGGATGGCCAATATTTGGAGTAGATGGTAAAGTTCCTGAGGATACAGGAATTAAACTGGATCTTTCAAAAACTAATATAGTTTCCTCTGATGAATTTTATCAAGGATCAGAAAAAATAGGATATTCACATACTGTATTGGAAACAAGTGATGATGAAAATTCAGAAGGCGGAGACTTAGTATTAGATGATCCAGCAGATGGAAAAGAGTTGTTAAAAAACGGGGATTTTGATGATGGAATAGATGATTGGGAGGTTAATGAAGGTGGACAGTTATCTACAACTGATGATTCCGTAGTTTTATATGGAACACATAATTGGGAGGCTAATGAAAGTGGAGAGTCATCTACAACTGATGATTCCGTAGTTTTAAAAACTTCTTATACAAATAGTACAGCAGTTTTAAAAATTTCTAATAGAAAGGGTACAACTTCTGGTCCTAAACAAAATCTCACTGGAAAATTAGAAGCAGGTAAAACGTACTATTTTTCTGCAAAAGTTAAATATGATGCATTAGATTCTGCTCCTGATAATAGAACATTTAATTTTACTATGCAGAATGGTCCCGATTATAGGTATAGAAAAAATTTAGGATCGAAATCTATAAAAAAAGGTGAATGGGGAACAATAAGTGGCACATATACCATGCCTGAAGATGTAGATCCAGACAATGTATTTATTTTTATTGAGACTTCGTGGACACCAGAGCAAGATAAGAACAAGGATTTAATGGATTTCTATGTAGATGATGTTTCATTCGTAGATATGACAGTAGATGCAAATATAATTAAGAATGGCGAATTTGACAGTGATATAGAATCATGGGAAGGTACTTGGGCTGGCAAAGTTAAATGGAATGATGATGGAGTAGTACATGTATATGACAGAACACGAACTGGAGGAGGTCCATTACAGCCTCTTTCAGGAAAAGTTAAGGCTGGAGAAAAATATAAATTCTCAGCAAAAGTAAAATATGATGATGGACCAGATTCTAAATACTTTAATTATACAATTCATACAAATGGTGATACAAAAGTTATGGGATCGGCTAATATAACTAAAGGTGAGTGGGGAGTTATAGAAGGCACATATACAATTCCTGATGGTGCAGATACATCAACAGATACGTATATTTTCTTAGAAACTCCATGGACAGCAAATCCGGATGCAACTAATGATTTAATGGATTTTTATGTTGATGATGTTTTGTTAGAGCCAGTATCTACTGGAGGATCAGGTATTAAGGATGGTGAAAATGATTATAATGGTTCTAATCTTGGACTAGTATGGCAGTGGAATCATAATCCAGATAACAATAACTGGTCACTTACAGATAGAGATGGATATTTAAGACTTACTACAGGAAGAAAGAGTACAAGTATTCTTGATGCAAGAAATACACTTACGCAAAGAACATTTGGACCACAATGTTCAGGAGACGTTGCGATAGATGTAAGTAATATGAAAGATGGTGATTATGCAGGATTAGCAGCATTCCAATTTTATTATGGAACTGTTGGTGTAAAAATGGAAGGTAACAGCAAATATATTGTTATGATGCGAGGAAGTACAAATGATGCTTCTGAAGAAAGTGAGCCAGTAGAAATAGCAAGAATTCCTCTTGATCAAGAAAAAGTATATTTGAAAATAGACTTTAACTATGAAAATAATACTAATAAAGCGTATTTCTATTACAGTTTAGATGGAAAAGAATGGAACAAAATGGGGGAGGATTTGTCATTAGTTTATACTTTACCTCATTTTATGGGATATCGATTTGGATTATTTAATTATGCTACAAAGACAACAGGTGGTTATGTTGATTTTGACTATTTTAGATTAGATGGCGAAATGACAGGAGAAGTTCCTTCCAATGATACATTGAATGCAGAACTTGGAAATGTTTCAGATGTTCTAGGAGTTCCTAATGTAGATTTTGAGGTTCCAATAACAATGGATGAATTGCCAAATGGTAATTATACAAATATTTCTGCATCTTTTGGTATACCAAAAGATTTATCAGTAGCAGATGTTATTTTTAATACTGATAATATAACAGGAAATTGTTCATATACCTATTCAAATAATCAGCTTAAATTAAATGTATCTGGCAATGAAGTAAATTATAAAAATAATACTTCTAATAGATTGTTTGCAACCATTAAGTTAAAAGTTGCAAATTACGTTGAATCAGATATAACTGAAACAATTACTACAGATTATATTAATGTTAAAGGTGGAAATACAGGATACAATATTAAAAATGCGGTATCTAATATTACATTAAAAGCTTTAAGTACTGATGCAATTGCTAAAATTCCGGGATATGGCAATCCTCTTATAACTCATAAATTAGGAGCAGATCCATATGCAATAGTATATGACGGAAGAGTATACGTATATTTGTCAAGTGATGAGTATATGTATGATGATAATGGAAACATTAAAGAAAACACATTTGCTAATCTTAACAGAGTTTTGGTTATATCTTCTGATGATATGATTAATTGGACTGACCATGGTTACATTCCAGTAGCAGGAAAAGATGGGATTGCAAAATGGGCAGGTGGTTCATGGGCTCCGGCTGCTACTCATAAGGTTATTAATGGTGAAGATAAATTCTTCCTTTATTTTGCAAATGGTGGAGGTGGAATAGGTGTACTTACAGCAGATAGTCCAATTGGTCCATGGACAGACCCAATTGGTCAAGCGTTGGTAAGTTCAAGGACAGATGGAGTTGGAAATGGAGTTGTATGGCTTTTTGATCCCGCTGTGTTAGTAGATGATGATGGAGAAGGCTATTTATATTTTGGAGGCGGAATACCTGGTGGGAACAATCCAACAGATGAACAAATTGCAAATCCAAAAACTGCTAGAGTTATTAAATTAGGTGATGATATGACAAGTATTGAAGGTGCGGCAGAAGAAATTAATGCACCATATATGTTTGAAGATAGTGGAATTCATAAGCATAATGGCACATATTATTACACATATTGTTTAAATTTTGCTGGAACACATCCAGATAATATGCGAGCTGGACAAATTGCATATATGACAAGTGACAGCCCGATGGGACCATTTACTTATGGTGGAGCTTTCTTAAAGAATCCAGCAGAGTATTTCGGATATGGAGGCAACAATCACCATAGTATTTTCGAATATAATGGCAAAGAATATGTAGTATATCATGCACAAACTGTTAGTGGAGAATTGTTAAGTAGTACGAAGGGATACCGTTCTCCTCATATTAACGAAGTAAACTATTATGATAGTGGAAAAATTAAAGTAGTTGATGCAGATATGAAAGGTGTGCCACAAACAGCTAATCTTAATCCATATACTAGAAATGAAGCAGAAACTATTGGCTGGAATTCAGGAATCTCAACAGAGGATTGCACAGCACCAGGCAGTCAGGTGAAAAGTATTAATCTTAATGTTACAGATATAAACAATGGCGACTGGATTGCAGTAGCAAATGCTAATTTTGGTTCAGTACCAAAAGAGGCAACAACAACTTTCAAGGCTAATGTTGCATCAAGAGCTGGAGGACAAATAAAAATACATTTAGACAGCTTAGAGGGTAAAGTGATTGGTACACTTGATGTAAATTCTACAGGTGGTGAACAAAACTGGAAAGAGATAGAGTGCAAAGTTGAAAATATAAATGGAGTTCATAGTATCTTCTTTGAATTTCTTGGTAAAGAAAACATCAATTTATTTAATATGGATTATTGGAAATTTGAAACAGAAACACCAAATCAACAAAGCTGTACATTTACGTATACAGCAGGAGAAGGTGGATTTATTCAAGGAGATACGTCACAAACAGTTGATTACGGAAAGAGCGGAAGTAAAGTCACAGCTATAGCTAATTCAGGATATCATTTTGTACGTTGGAGTGATGGTGTTACTAATGCAGATAGAACAGACACTAATTTAGGCGCAGATATAAATGTAAATGCAGTGTTTGAAGCTGATTCATCAGAAGGGGGCAACGGTAATTCAGAAGAACAATCAGTGCCAACAGGAGTAATAATTGATGGAGCAAAGAAAGTTGGAAATACATTAAGTGCACAACTAATAAATAAAAATGGAAGTGCAGTGAGTACTTCAGAAACAGTAAGTTATGAGTGGTATAGATCAACTAATACAAACTTTGATAATGCAGAATTAATTGGGACAAATAAAAGCTATAAACTAGTGTCAAAAGATGGAGGGAAATATATAAAAGTAGTGGTTACTGTTGGCAATAAAACTTTTGAAGCTATTACTTCAAAGATTGTAAAAAACTCATCAAGTAGTAGTTCAAGCTCATCATCAAGTTCGTCTTCATCAAACCAAAATAAGAATGAAAATGAAGCCAATACAAATGTAACTAATACTAATTCAAATTCACAACAAGAAATAGTTGATGTGGGCTGGAAGCAAATAAATGGTGTTTGGTACTATTTAAATGTAGATGGATCAGTGGCAACAGGCTGGAAGCAAGTGAACGGAACTTGGTATTATTTAAATACTAATGGATCAATGGCAACAGGCTGGAAGCAAGTGAACGGAACTTGGTATTATTTAAATACTAATGGATCAATGGCAACAGGCTGGAAGCAAGTGAACGGAACTTGGTATTATTTAAATACTAATGGATCAATGGCAACAGGCTGGAAGCAAGTGAACGGAACTTGGTATTATTTAAATACTAATGGATCAATGGCAACAGGCTGGAAGCAAGTAAATGGAAAATGGTACTATTTAAATGCTGATGGATCAATGGCATATAATACTGTAATTTATGGTTATAAATTAGATGCAAATGGAGCTTGGATTAGATAAATTTTAATTTTATAAAGATATAGCATATTAATTTCATAAGTATCATTTATTAAAATTTAGATGATGTAATGGGGAGGCAACTAATTGAGTAATATGATGTTAGTTGCCTCTTTATTTATAAAATTTATAAAAAATGCGAAGCTTAATAAGATTCTGTTAGGTTATTATGAAAAAATAGCTTAATAATTCTTAGAATTTCCCGATCTTTAAAAATTATATAAGTTTGATCAATTTATTGCATGACAAATAAACCTGCAATAGACAAGATTTTTTGCAGGTTAATCAAAGATATTGATTAATTAATTTAAGCGGCAACAAACCATGATTTTTTTAGACTTGCTATTGCTAGCGAAGCCGGCAACTTCAGCTGGAGTATGGCTGTTTAGAGATCCATGAGGTCTTATAAAGTTATAATGAAAGATAAATAAGTATATTAAGTTATTTGCTTTTTCAAATGAATTAAATCCTTTTTTAGCTTTATAACAAGCTTTATATGTTTTATTAAAAGACTCTATAAGATTGTTATTCGTATCGCTAGACATTGGTGCTACAGGAATATGTTTAGTATTGGGTAATACTTTGGCTACAGCTTGATTATATGAAGGTAATCTATCAGTTATAAAATTACTAGGTTCACCAAACTTTTTTGCTTCATTAATTAATGTGAAAGCAGAATCTTCACTGCGTGATTTCGTTAAGTGAAATGCCAATATAAAACGAGTTTCTGAATTGATAGCCAATCACAAATAATAACGTTCACCATTTATAAATACAACTGTTTCATCAGCGTGCAAATCGTCAGATTGCAAATTTAATTGTGATTTAAATGAATCAGCTTTTTGTTCGAAAAAAGGCGTAAATTTATGTGACAACTGAATATTGTTACATGAGAAACTTTTATACTTGCTGTTGTATATAGAAAGTGTGAAATAGCTCTTGTGGATGTATTATTAAAAAATAAAAGGTTAAAGCTGTGAGTATAGCATGTAATAGAAATCGCATTCATTTCATAGAAAGGGTGCCGGTTATATTTTGACTAGACGCATTATTAATATTTAAATTATGGTGTTGTACTATTATATGGTTACATTTTCTATTACCACATTTATAACGATTATAATATTTATAAGTGTGGTGTAGGTATGTTGCTTTGCTACACTTTGGACATTTAGGATAGCTTTTTGCAACTCGGTTACTGATGTAGTTAGGAGCAAATTGCCTCTTACAGTTCTTACATTGATATTTTTGATTAGCCTGCTTATCTAAGTCAAACTTATATAGTTGGTCAGAGTGACAGCGAGGAAATTTAATTTTTGTTTTGTTAATTGTTCTTCTCCTTTCAAGGGGGAATATTTAGTTTTAGACAAACTTATTGTATTCACTTCAATTGAGAAGAGAAATGTTCATATAACTTAACAGAACGTAATTAATTATTGGGAGAGTTCATATGAATAATATATATTACTTTACAGGAACAGGAAATAGTTTGCAGATAGCAGAGAATTTAAGTAATGAGCTGGGTGATTGTACAACACATAAGATAGCTGAATATTCTGGAGAAAATATAAATTCAGATACATTAGGAATTGTATTTCCAGTATATAACTTGGGACTGCCTTTAATAATTTGTGATTTTTTAAACAAATTAAATGTTTCAAATGATACATTTATATATGCTATTGCTAATTATGGAGGAGCTCCAGGAAGGGCACTTGACCAGTGCGAAGATATTTTGAAAGATAAAAATAGAATATTATCAGGTGGATTTTTAATTAATATGCCTGGAAATTATATTATAGGTTATGGTGCACAAAGTAAACAAACTCAGAAAAAATGTTTGAAAAAGAAGAGAAAAAGGTTAAGAATATATCAAGCCTTGTAAGGAATAGAAAAAAGAGTGATATTGAAAAAAGCCATTTGATTATTGACCGTGTATTCACAAATCATTTTTATAAAGATGTTGCAAATTTTCATGAAGCAGATAGAAATTTCACTGTAAATAATAAGTGTATAAGCTGTGGTTTATGCGTAAAAAGATGTCCAGTAAATAATATAACAATAAATGAAGGAAAGCCTGTCTGGAATCATAAATGTGAATTGTGTTTAGCATGTATTCAGAGCTGTTCAAGCGAAGCAATAAATTATGCTGGAAAGACAGAAAAGAGAAAGAGATATTTAAATCCAAATGTTAAATTATAATATAAGATCTATTTGTATAGAGAAAGTTTTTTAATAAACCTTATTAGAATAGTGATTATTATATTGAATTAACGTTGTAAGTTAGTATGCTATATTTATTTCGATAATTTAATATAGTTTACAAAATATGAATAAAGGGAAATCATTCTCGATTTCCCTTAAAAATGGAATATAATTTTTTGCATTATAAGCTATTTTTTTATGAATAATTAGAATTAATTAATATGTAAGAAAACTTTCTATATATGATGACTATTATTTATTTTATTAGAGGGTGTAAATAATTTTGTGTATTCCTAACTTTTTCTTAAAAATAATCGAAATTTTTAACTTAAAATTTATTAAACAATTTCGTCTGAAATTGTAGTAATATGCAATATTGTTTCTATTACTCATATTGTATATTATAACCAAAATATGGCGATAATATGCAATAGGGCAAATATTTATTGGGACTTTATTAGTTAAGTATTCTTAACTTTAGAGTCCTTTTGTTATGCATCTTTTGAAAGTGTATCACTAAAAACTATTTTTAATTGATTAATCACTAGGTCCCAATCTGAATAGCTTCTGGTCCATTTCTTAGCTACATGCTCAACGGCTAAATAGAGCATTTTTAGTAAACTATCGTCATTAGGAAATATTAGTTTTGTCTTTGTTACCTTTCTGAATTGGCTATTCAAGCTTTCTATAGTATTAGTTGTATAGATTATCTTTCTTATGTTATCAGAAAACGCAAAGAATGTACTTAAATTATCCCAATTATCTTCCCAGCTTTTAACTGCATTTGGATATTTACTCGACCATTTTTCCTTTAATGATAGCAATTTATCCATAGCAACTTCCTCATTAACAGCTCTATATATTCCTTTTAAGTCAGCTATAAAGGCTTTTCTGTCTTTATAAGGAATATACTTCATACTAAATCTTATCTGATGGATTATACATCTTTGTATTTTAGCAAAAGGAAAAGCAGCTCCGATAGCTTCTTTGAAGCTGTTTAAGCCATCAACACAGAATATTAGAACATCTTGAATACCTCTATTTTTAAGGTCATTTAACACAGATAACCAAAACTTACTACTTTCATTAGCACCTATCCATATTCCTAAAACTTCTTTTTCACCATCCATATTTACCCCTATTACAACATAAGCAGCTTTAACTATAATTTGTTTATCTTCTCTTACTTTATAGTGTATAGCATCCATAAATATAAATGAATATGTCTTTTCTAGTGGTCTATTTTGCCATTCTGAAACCAATGGCAATATTCTATTTGTTATGTTTGACACAGTTTCTGCACTTATATCAACACCATATAATTCTTTTATCTGTTCTGAAATGTCTCTAGTTGTCATTCCAGTTGCATAAAGACCTAGGATTTTATCTTCGATTCCATTAACGGAACGTTGATGCTTTGGCACAATTTTAGGCTCAAAATCACCATTTCTATCTCTTGGTATATTAATCTGCACAGGACCAAGTTCTGTTTTTACAGTCTTTTTTGAATATCCATTTCGGCTATTATCATTATTTTTATCCATATTATTATATTTTCCATATCCTAAAGCTTCATCCATTTCAGCTTCTAATGATTCTTGCAATACATCCCTAAACATTTCTTTTAAACCTACCAATGCTACTGGAATTCTGTTCTTTGATGTATTCTCTTAATAATTCTTTCGACATATTTCCCATATAAAAAAACTCCTTCTTGTAACAATTTGTTATCTCAATTATTGCCAAGAAAGAGTTATTTTTATTAAGTTTACACAAAATTTTTTACAGAGCCTTTTATTAATTTATCAAAGATATTATTTTAATTTAAATTTACTAATCATAACTTCCAAAGTTTCTGCTTGAGCAGATAATTCTTCGCTTGCTGCTGCACTTTCTTCTGCTATTGCTGAATTTGACTGTACTACATCAGCTATTTGATCTATTCCTCCATTTATTTGTTCTATAGATATGGCCTGTTCTTCTGATAATTTAGTTATATTATCAACTAATTGTACAGCTTCCTTAGTATGTTCAACAACATCTTCCAATGAAACTGCTGTTGTATCTGCAATTTCTTTTCCATTATTCACTGATTTTATTGAGCTTTCAATTAATTCTGCCGTATCTTTGACTGCCTGTGAGCTTTCTTCTGCAAGTTTTTTTACTTCTTCTGCAACTACAGCAAATCCTTTTCCAGCTTCTCCAGCTCTCGCAGCTTCTATTGCTGCATTGAGAGCTAAAAGATTTGTCTGTTTTGCTATACTATCTATAGTATTTATTATTTCTTTAATGTTCTTAGAAGAATCTTCTATTTCATCCATTGCAGTTACCATTTCAGTCATTTTTTCATTGCTTTCTTTTATATGAAGACCTAATTCATTTACAATTTGATTTGTTTTTTTAGCATGACCAGTTGAATTTTTTACCTTTTCAGTAATTTCACCCATTGATGCAGTTAACTCTTCTATTGCACTTGCTTGTTCTGTTGCTCCTTCTGAGATTGTTTGAGATGTCTGCGCAACTTGTTCTGAACCACCTTTTACTTGTATTGTTGCTTCTTTTATCTCATAGAATGTTTCATTTAAAGATTTTACGATTTTTTCGAGTGAATCTTTAGTGCTTGTAAAATCACCTATGTATTGATCAGTGCAAGAGCTTGTAATATTAAAGTGACCATTAGATAATTCTTCTAATATGTTGTTAATATCTAAAATTATAGTCCTTAAGAAAGAACATGTTTTGCGGAAGCTGTTTGCTAGAATTCCTAATTCATCTTTTGATTTATATTCAATATTAATATCAAGTGATCCATTTTCTAATTTTTTTGCAGCATTTTCTAACTCAAGAATTGGTTCTGTAAGAAGTTTTACTAAAACAAGAGCCATATAAATGCAAGCTATTATACTAATAGTTGAAATTAAAATTAATATTATAAATGCTAAATTTTTTATTTTTACAGAATCATTATACGTATTTACTGCGTTATTTTCTGCTTCATTTCCAATTTCAATTAATGTATTTTGGAGCTTATCAAGTGATTTTTCATAGTCTGAATTATAAAGTTTAAGGGCCTCAGCATTTTTGTTTTCAGCTGCTAATTCAATTAATTTATTTTTTATGACTAATAGATCTCCTCTATCTTCTTTTAACTGTGATATAAGCTCTTCATTAGAAAAAATTTTTTCTAACTTTTCAATATTATTAGAAACATTTTCACTATATTTATTTGCTTCTGAAACATATTCTTTAGTCTTGGTTTCATCATCTGTTGTTATTGCTAATAGAACATTTTTTACAAACACTTGTGTATCTTTTCTTATTTCCAATTGTAAAGATACTTCATTAAATGGATGTTCATAAAATGTCTTGATTTTATTCCCAACAATTTGTAATGCAATAAAGGATGAAATAACTGCTAATATGAATAGTGCCATAATAGAAACAAATGTAATTTTTAGTTTTTGATTAATATTTTTGTCTTTAATTTGTTTTTCGAAAAATTTAAAAATTAAATTTTCTTTAGATTTTTTTTTCATTTAATATCCTCCTAGTATGCTTGTCTAAATTTTATTGGAATAGTCAATAATTTATAGTTAAATATTAATTATTATATAATACCATATAATAGCTGATTTGGTAATATAGTTTATGTAGAAATATAAATATTAAAGAGGAAAAAGATATAATTATAGATAAATGCGCTATTTATGGTAAAAGTTGTTTAAGCATTTAAATAAAGTAAGGATATATGAACAAAGAATTAAAATCTAAATAAAAAGAAACATGATAAAATCCAGATTTAGTTTGAAATAAAAGTTATAGAAGTGTCAAAAGAATACCTAGGGAATAAAGCCTGAAAATAATATTTGATTTTATATGGTAAATATTATAGACTTCAAAAAAATGCAATTTAAAATACTAATTAGGTTTTAGACAACTACAAAGTAGTTAATAAAAAGTGATTAATTGTTCACATAGATTTTAGTGATTATAATAAAGGCAAGTTAGAAATAACGACTCAAAAGTTGGAAGAATTTAAAAATGGTAAAGCATATTTAATGAAAAGGAATTTGAAAGTGAAGGATTAAAAGACATTATTTAAAAAACATTTTAAGATATTTTAAATAATAATTTTTTAGTAATAGTGAGATTAATTCATAGCGTTACTGCAAATTTGAAATGTTAAACATATATTAAAAGTTGAAAGTAAGTAGTAATGGAAAGATAAATTATGAATAGATATGATGGAATTATTATTGGATTTGGAAAAGGTGGTAAAGCATTAGCAGGATTTTTAAGAAAGAATGGTAAAAAAGTAGCCTTAATAGAAAAATTAGATTTAGTTTACCATTCCTCATGTCTTTTTATAAATATAGTGATTTATTAAAAAAATATGAATAATTTGTAACTAAATATAATAATTTTAGTTGAAAATTATTCATCAAAATGATAATATGTTTCATAGAAATTTTTCATATAAAATATACAGAAATGATTATTCATTTTATAGAAAAGGAGCCTTTTATGAAAATTGGTTTTGATAATAATAAGTATTTAGAGATGCAGTCACAGCATATTAAAGAGCGTATCGCAAAATTTGGTGACAAGCTATATTTGGAATTTGGAGGAAAGCTTTTTGATGATTATCATGCATCTAGAGTTCTTCCAGGGTTTAAGCCCGACAGTAAACTAAAAATGCTTCTTAATTTAAAAGATTCAGCAGAAATAGTAATTGCAATAAGCGCAGAAGCAATTGAACAAAATAAGGTAAGAGGGGACCTTGGAATAACATATGATTCAGACGTTCTTCGTCTTATTGATGCTTATGCAAGTGTTGGACTCATGGTTGGAAGTGTAGTTATTACACAATACAGTGGTCAAGTTGCAGCTGATAAATTCAGATCGCGTTTAAAAGAATTAAATGTTAAATCGTACATACTTTACAAAATAGAAGATTATCCATCAAATATAGAGCTTATAGTAAGTGATGAAGGTTATGGAAAAAATGATTATATAGAAACAACTCGTCCATTAGTTGTTGTTACAGCTCCAGGTCCAGGAAGTGGAAAAATGGCAGCATGTCTTTCACAGCTTTATCATGAACATAAGAGGGGAGTAAAGGCTGGGTATGCTAAGTTTGAAACATTCCCTGTATGGAATCTTCCTCTAAAGCATCCTGTAAACATAGCTTATGAAGCAGCTACTGCAGATTTAAATGATGTTAATATGATTGATCCATTTCATTTGGAAGCATATAATAAAACAACAGTTAACTATAATCGTGACATTGAAGTATTCCCAGTACTTAATGCAATATTCGAGCAGATTTTAGGCGAAAGTCCATATAAGTCTCCAACAGATATGGGTGTAAATATGGTAGGAAACTGCATAATTGACAATGAAGTATGTTGTCAAGCCTCAAAACAGGAAATAATAAGAAGATATTACACTGCTCTTTGTGATGTAAAGCGTGGTAAAGATGCAAAAAATGCTGTTTATAAACTTGAATTACTATTAAAGCAGATGGGCATTTCTAAATATGATAGAAAAGTAGTGAATATGGCACTAGAGCGTGAAAAAATTACAAATAATCCAGCTGTTGCAATAGAGCTTGAAGATGGTGAAATAATCACAGGAAAAACAGGCGAACTTTTAGGTGCATCTGCTGCCATGGTTTTAAATGCATTAAAGAAGCTTGCTGGAATAGATCATAGTACAAAAATAATATCACCATCTGCAATTGAACCAATACAGTATTTAAAGACATCTTGCCTTGGCAGTAAAAATCCTAGACTTCATATAGAAGAAGTTTTAATTGCACTTTCAATAAGTGCTGCTACAAGTAGTGATGCAAAGCTTGCTTTAGCTCAGGTTTCTAAATTAAAGAACTGTGATGTACATTCATCAGTAATTCTTTCATCTGTAGATGAGCAGACATTTAAGAGACTTGGTGTTCATTTAACTTGTGAACCTAAGTATGAATCAAATAAAAAGTATCATAAAAACTAAAATGTAGTATATGATAATTATAAATGCATAATTATCTATAAGCCATTCACTATGTGATATAATTTGGTGCAAAATAAGTAAATCACATAAGAATGGCTTATTTATCATCAGTAAATAAAATATTTGACTAGGCAGTATAGAATTTGTATACTAATTTTATTAAATCAATATAATCAGAGAAATTTTATAAGATATATTTAAAGTTTTTATATATAATTATTTTTTGGAGGACTAAAATGGGACGTAGTAAAGAGTTTGATACAGATAAAGCACTAATACAGGCTATGGAATTGTTTTGGAGCAATGGATATGAAAAAACTTCGATTCAGGACCTTTTAGATGTTATGGGGATCCATCGGAAAAGTTTATATGATACTTTTGGTGATAAGCATGAACTGTATATGGAAGCTGTAAAACGCTATCAACAAATTGTTGAGAGAAATATAAAAAAACAATTAATACAAGGATCATCCATAAAAGAAATTATAAAGAATTTATTTTATATGATTATTGATAATGAAAGGTTTCGTAAACATGGATGTCTATTTGTTAATATGGCAGTAGAGCTTTCAGCATGTGATGATGAAGCAAAAACAAGATCTATAGAGCACTATAAGAACATTGAAACTCTTTTTTATGAACTATTATTGCAAGGCCAAGAAACAGGAGAAATAGGAGCGAACAAGGACGCTACAATGTTAGCTCAATATTTTTTGAATTCATGGACAGGAATCAGAGTTTTAGGAAAAACACTTAACGATCGAAAAGTATTTGAAAATATTATAGAAGCAACTTTATCTATATTAGATTAACAACAATTCTAAAATGTGAATTGTTGTTTTTTTGAAAATACTTGACTGGTTGTTCAAGAAAATATATAATAAATTCATAGAGTTAAGGAAGTACAAAAAAGTAAACCTGTTTTGAACACTTATAATATGGCTAGATAGCATGTTTGTTTTATGGAAGCAGAGGAATACCTATACATTTAATTGAATGTTCGTTCTAAAAAATAGAGATTGATTGAGAGATGTCAATGAAGGTTATGAAATACTAATAATATGATTGGATAATGCTTCTATAATATGTGCTGAACTAAATTCTATAGGTCATTTATATCTAGTATAAAGACTAGAAAATTAATTATATTTTAGGAGGTTAAAAAATATGAGAGATGTTGTAATAGTAAGTGCAGTAAGAACTGCAATAGGAGCGTATGGAAAAACTTTAAAAGATGTACCTGCAACAGATTTAGGATCTATAGTAATAAAAGAAGCAGTTAGAAGAGCAAATATAAAGCCTGAGGAAGTTGATGAGGTTATTTTTGGAAATGTACTTCAAGCAGGATTAGGACAAAACCCAGCAAGACAAGCAGCTGTAAAAGCAGGATTACCTATAGAAATTCCTGCATTTACAATTAATAAGGTCTGTGGTTCAGGATTAAGATCTGTAAGTTTAGCAGCTCAAATAATAAAAGCTGGAGATGCAGACGCTATTGTAGTAGGTGGTATGGAAAACATGTCTAGTGCACCATTTTTATTAAAGAATGCAAGATGGGGACAGAGAATGGGAAATGGAGAACTAGTTGATGAAATGATAAAAGATGGTTTATGGGATGCTTTCAACGAATATCATATGGGAGTAACCGCAGAAAATGTTGCAGAAAAATGGAATATAACAAGAGAAGAGCAGGATGAATTTTCACTTCTATCACAGCAAAAAGCTGAAAAAGCCATTAAAAATGGTGAATTTAAAGATGAAATAGTTCCTGTAGTAATAAATACTAAAAAAGGTGAAATAGTATTTGCACAAGATGAATTCCCTAGGTTTGGTAATACTATTGAAGCTCTAAAAAAACTTAAACCTATTTTTAAAGAAAATGGTACAGTTACAGCAGGAAATGCATCTGGTTTAAATGATGGAGCAGCAGCATTAGTAATAATGAGTGCTGATAAAGCTAAATCTCTAGGAATAAAGCCACTTGCTAAAATTAGTTCTTATGGATCAGCTGGATTAGACCCAGCAATAATGGGATATGGTGCCTTTTATGCAACTAAAGCAGCCTTAGATAAAATTAATTTAAAACCTGAAGATTTAGATTTAATTGAAGCTAATGAGGCATATGCATCTCAAAGCATAGCAGTAACTAGAGATTTAAATTTAGATATGAGTAAAGTTAATGTTAATGGTGGAGCTATAGCACTTGGACATCCTATAGGTGCATCGGGTGCACGTATTTTAGTAACATTACTATACGCTATGGAAAAAAGGAATGCAAAGAAAGGACTTGCGACACTATGCATTGGTGGAGGCCAGGGAACAGCTCTAGTAGTTGAAAGAAAATAGGGAATACTGTAGTGACAATAGATTTATTTAATTAAATTTATCAAAGGAGGTGTTCAATATGGATACCATTGAGCAAATGATTCAAAAAAAGGCTTATGAATTGGGATATGAGAAATGTGGTATTATTCCAATTGGTTTAATGGATGGATATACAGAAAAATTTAATGAACGTATTGAAAAAATTCCAAAATCAAAGATGTTCTATGAAAATCAGCAGCGTTTGGCTAAATTTAGAGAAATATATCCATGGGCAAAATCTGTGGTGGTGCTTACAGTAGCATATGGAAAATACAAGGTTCCAGAGATGCTAAATGGGCTCATAGCTAAGGCTTATTTATTTGATACACGTGTGGATGAAAATACAAAAGAATATCAGAATAATCGTGCATTGGAAAAATATATGCAGGAACTGGGATTAAAGGTAGAGACAAACCAAAAATTTGGAGTGGTTGGGATGCGATGGGCAGCTTTGCAAGCGGGACTTGGTATTATTCGTAGAAATAACTTTTTATACACAGAGTCTGGTTCGTGGGTTCATCTTGAAGCATGGGTAACTGATAGAGAAATGGAGTTAAAGGAAACAAATAATGTTGTAGAGTGTCCAAAGTCATGTAATCGCTGCATAGCATCGTGTCCTACAAAATCTCTTTCTGATCCATATACTATGTCACCTACAGAATGTATTTCTTTTCTGACAACCTTTGGTGGACGAGATTTACCACATGAGCCATTAAGTAAAACCTTTGGAAATTGTATTTATGGTTGTGATATTTGTCAAGATGCATGCCCTATGAACAAAGGAAAATGGAAGGATGAGGAAGAATTCTCTGGACTTGAAGAATTAGTTCCTTCATTAATCCCAGAGAATATTTTAAATATGGAAGAAGATTTTTATCGTAATAAAGTTCAACCTAAATTTTTCTATTTATCAGCAGATGATCTTTGGAAATGGAAGGTAGATGTATTATGCTATATGCGTAATAACTATAAGGAAAGTTATAAATCACTCATTATAAATGCATGCAATAATGAAAATAATAAAGTATGTGAAATGGCTTGCTCAATTTGTGAGGAACTTTGTTTACAATGATTTCTTGATAAGAGGATGAACATTATTGAAGTAATATATTTTAATAAAATTACTAGTCATGAAAGTGAAATCGATGAATTAAATCTGTTATCGAAAGCTACTAAAAGCATTAGAATATTAATTATCAATAGTATTTAATTAAAAGTGATAATATGTTAAAATTATAAGAAAAAAAGCAGGAGAGTATATGAGTATGGCGACAATTAAAGATGTTGCAAAAGAAGCAGGAGTAGCAGTTGGTACTGTTTCTAAAGTTATAAATAATATAGCTGTTAAACCAGAAACTAAAGTTTTAGTGGAAAATGCTATAAAAAAATTGAAATATGAACCTAATATTTATGCTAGAGGTTTAAAAACTAACAGGACTAATACTATTGCAGTAATTTTGCCAACAATATGGAATCCTTTTTTTAGCGAATTAGCTTATAACATAGAGAAATGCTTAAGAAAAGTAGGAATGAAAATGATTCTTTGTAATTCTGAAAAGAATAAAGAAAGTGAAATTGAGTATATATTAATGGCTAAGCAAAACAAGATGGATGGAATTATTGCAATAACTTATAATAATATAGATGAATATGTTTCTGATAATATTGCATTTGTAAGTATTGATAGGTATTTTTCAAATAACATTACATATATTTCTAGTGATAATTTTAACGGCGGTAAATTAGCAGCTAAAAAATTAATTGAATCTGGATGTAAGAATTTAGCCTATATAGGAAGAGGCTCTAAAATAGATAATGCAACAAGAAAAAGAAAAGAAGGTTTTATAAGATATTGTGAGGCAAAAAATATTTCAAATTCTTCTTGTGAATTATTTGGATCACAAGAAGAATTTGAAATTTTGTTAGATAAATTTATAGAAGAGAATTTTAAAGATAATATAAAAATTGACGGGATTTTTGCTGTAACAGATAATTATGCTTTAGATTTTATTAAAAGACTAGAAAAGTTAAATATAAATATCCCAAAAGATGTTCAGGTTATTGGCTATGATGGAATGAGATCATGTGCTCAAGATGAATTTAAAATTTCAACAATAAGACAGCCTATTGAACTTATAGCACAGGAATCTGTCAATGCCCTTATAGATATTATTGAAAAGAAAAGTGTTAAAAAGGAAATAATTCTTCCTATAGATTTTATAAAGGGCTATACAACTAAATAATAATTATATGTTTTAATAGATTTCACTTAAATATATTTATTTAGTGAAATCTAATTAATTTTCAAAAAAATACTTGACTATAATCTGAAAACGTATTAATATTTAAACGAGGAAAAAATGAAACGTTTCACGAAAGAAAAATTCATATTCATACAGAATACATTTTTGTATGGGAGGGAGAGTAACATGAGTAAAAATTATAAGCAAATTAGTGAAGAAATTTTAGAGCATATTGGGGGAAAAGATAATGTAGTTAGCGCAGCCCATTGTGCTACAAGATTAAGATTAGTTCTTAAAGAAGATAGCACGATTAATATTAGTGCAATTGAAGCAATGCCAATAGTAAAAGGTAATTTTAATAATTCTGGGCAGTTTCAAATAATTTTAGGTTCTGGTACTGTTAATGAAGTTTATAAGGAATTTATAAAGCTAGCAGATATAAGTGAAGGTAGTAAAGAAGAATTAAAAAAGGAAGCAGATAAGAAATTAAATCCATTGCAAAAATTAATAAAATCTTTAGCAGATGTATTTGTACCTGTATTACCAATACTTGTTGCAGCAGGATTATTAATGGGTATAAATAATATATTAACTTCACAAGGATTATTTATAGAAGGAAAATCTTTAATTGAAGCTTATCCACAGTTTAAAGATTTAGCAGAAATGATTAATACATTTGCTAATACTGGATTTGCATTTTTACCAATATTCTTAGGATTTTCAGCTACAAAAGCTTTTGGTGGTAATCCATACTTAGGTGCTTGTATAGGAGCGCTTATGATTCATGGTGATTTATTAAATGGTTACAGTTATCCAGCAGCTGTTCTTGAAGGAACTGTACCATCTTGGAATATATTAGGTTTTTCTATCCTTAAGGTTGGTTATCAAGGAACAGTGCTTCCAGTTTTAGCATCATCTTTTGTGTTAGCAAAAACAGAAAAAACATTACATAAAATTATACCTTCAGTTTTAGATAACTTATTAACTCCATTATTTACTGTATTTATTACTGGATTATTAACATTTGTAGCTATAGGACCTGTTATGAGAATAGTAGGTAATGGAATAACAGCAGGGTTAATAGGATTAATTGATACATTAGGGCCAATAGGTGGAGCTATATTTGGTTTCTTCTATGCACCAATAGTTATAACAGGTATGCATCATAGTTTTACAGCAGTTGAAACTCAATTACTTGCAGATATAGCAACAACAGGCGGATCATTTATTTTCCCAGTTGCAGCAATGTCAAATGTTGCTCAGGGAGCAGCTGCTTTAGCAGTAATACTTACTCTTAAAAATGATAATAAAATGAAGGGAATAGCATCAGCTTCTGGTATTTCAGCTTTACTTGGAATCACTGAACCGGCTATATTTGGTGTAAATCTAAAGTTACGTTATCCATTCTTTGGTGCAATGATAGGATCGGCAGTTTCATCAGCGTATATAATGTTAACAAAGGTACTTGCATTAGCTCCAGGAGCGGCAGGACTGCCTGGTATTATTTCAATAAGACCAGATTCAATGGTTAACTATATAATAGGAATGGTAATATCAATGGCTGTTGCAGTTATTTCTACTATTATGCTAGCTAAGTTTATGAATGAAAAGAAGCAAGCATAAGGTAATAAATAAAAAAATAGAAGGATTAGATTATTCTAATGCCTTCTATTTTAAGCTATTTATATAAATATTTTTTAGTTTATAAGTGATTATTTTAATACAAGGAGATAGATTTGAATGAAAGAATGGTCAAGAAAAGAAAGATATAGAACAATATTAGAAGCTACAGATGAAGAAATGAAAGAGTTAAAAAATAAGGTTGACAATTGTCCATATAGACAGGAGTTCCATATTCAGCCTGTAACAGGGTTATTAAATGATCCAAATGGATTCTCTTATTATAATGGAGAATATCATTTGTTTTATCAATGGTTTCCACTAGGCCCTGTTCATGGAATTAAGCATTGGTATCATGTATCATCAAAGGATTTAGTTCATTGGAATGATTGTGGTGTAGGAATAATTCCTACAGAATATTTTGAAAGTCATGGTGCTTTTTCTGGAAGTGGAATAGTTAAAGATGATAAGTTACACTTATTTTATACAGGAAATACAAGAAATGATGAATGGGTTAGACACCCTTACCAATGCTTGGCTGTTATGGATAGTGATAATAAAATAATAAAAAATGAGAAACCTTTTATAGAAGAACTTCCAGAGTCATATACTGACAATTTCAGAGACCCTAAAGTATTTAAGGAAAATGATAAATATTACTGTTTAATAGGTGCTGAAAGAAAAGAAAATAATCTTGGTACTGTTGTAGTATATGAATCAGATGATTTATTAAATTGGAACTTTAAAAGTGAGATAAAAAGCAGCTTTTTTGGTAATGGATTCATGTGGGAATGTCCAGATTATATAAAATTTGGTGATAAAGGTGTTCTTATATTCTGTCCTCAAGGATTAGAGCCAGAAGGGGATAAGTATAAAAATATATTCCAATCGGGATATCTAGTAGGAGATAAAATTAATTTTGATAACTATGAATTTAAGCATGGAGAGTTTTTAGAACTTGATAGAGGATTTGACTTTTATGCGCCGCAAACTACAAAAAGTGATGATGGAAGAAATATATTAATTGGATGGATGGGATTACCTGAAATAGAGTATCCTACCGATGAAAATGGATGGGCTCATTGCTTGACTATACCAAGGGAGTTAACGTTACATGGTGATAAGTTAATTCAAAACCCAATAAGAGAGCTTGAAAGCTTAAGGAAAAATAAAAGAAGTGAATCATATGCTTTAGATAATGAAGAAGTAGGCATTGAAGGATTCAATGAAAAAGTGTATGAAGTAGAATGCGATTTTAGAAATATTAGTGGTACAAGTGTAGGAATAAAATTAAGAAAAGGAAAAGATGAAGAAACAGTATTTTATTATGATATAAAAGATAATAAATTAGTTTTAGATAGAAGTAAATCAGGAAAAGATTTTGCAGTAGAATATGGTAGAGAAAGAAAGTGCGACTATAAAAATGAAAGCTTAAAGCTACGAATTTTTGTAGATATATCATCTGTTGAAATTTTTGTAAATGATGGAGAAGAAGTATTTACATCAAGAATATTTACTGATGAAAAAAGTAATGGAATCAGCCTTTTTGCTGAAGGAAAAACTGATATTGATATTAATATATGGAAACTAGATATTAAATCTTAAAATGATTACATATTTCGCCTAGAAATAATTAAGATTTCATCCAAGCATACCATATTAACTTAGAATATATAGTATAGAATACTCTTGCTTATAATAAAATGTAGGCAAGAGTATTTTGTTTAGATAAATAATATAAAGACCTAATTTGAATCTTTTCCATAAATTGTGTTTCTTCATAAAATATTCATATGAAGTTTGTACAATGAACTAGTAATATTTTAAGGAGATGTGATAGATATGAACATGACCCATTATATGTCTTTACTAGCAGATAATCAGCCTTGGAATCTACTTATTTTTATGGCGATACCTGTAATTTGCGCAGAAGCTCTTACAATATCAGAGTTTTTCATAATCTTTGATAGAAAGAAAAGTGGAACATTAAGAACTTTCAATAAGATTGTAGGAATATTTGATGGAGTATATTTCAGTGGTATTTTTATTTATTTATTAGTAACAGTTGTGATACCCTTAACTAAATTTGGAGGATGGCATGGAGCTATAGACGTGGTAGCTGTGGCATTTTATTTAGCAGGAGTTATATTTCTTCTGCCAATTACATTAATGGAATTAGGATTAATATTTAGAAATAAGACTATTGATGAAAAGATGAAGATTCACTTTATTCTTATTGGCGGATTTCTAGTTGTTTCACATATTGCAATGATATTTGGTATGATAAATCCTGAACTTATTAGTAGTATGCCAAACATGCATTAACTTATTTAAGATTGTTTGTATATAGGCTATAATATAAATAATTAAAATACGTGAGGTAAAATTTTATGAGAGGCTTGCTAGACCCAGAAGTTGATTTTGTGTTAAAAAATATATTTGGATCTCTAAAGTATCCAAAAGTTTTAATATCCTATTTACATGCTGATTTAAAGCCAGTTAACAAAATCAAAAGTGTTGAAATAAAAGTTTGGCATTAGATATGACTATTATCTAGTGCCTTTATCTATAATGTAAGTTTATAGAAGAAATTTTCGTTGAGTGGAGGAAAATATGTATTTAGTATCTCTATATTTTGATGATAAAGCATCAAGAAAAATACAAGGATTTATAAATAAAGTAGCAATTAAAAGTGGTAATAATTTTATGATTGACAGAAAGGTTCCACCACATATAACTATTGCATCATTTCAAGCTGCTGAAGAAAACAAAATCATAGAAATATTAGATAAAAGGATTAAAGATATTGAAATAGGAATAATAAACTGGGCATCAATAGGAGTATTTAAGTCATCTGTTATATTTTTAGCACCAATTTTAAATGAATATCTGCATAATTTATCAGTTAGTATATATGAAAGTATATCTTTAGTAGAGAATATATGTATTAGCAAATATTATATGCCATTTCAGTGGATGCCACATACAACTATTGCAAAAAAGATGACTAGGGAAGAATTGATGGCAGCATTCCAAGAGTTAGAAAAGAACTTTACTATTTTTAGCGGCATGGTAACAAGAATTGCTTTATCTAAGACTAATCCTTATGAAGATATTATTGTATGGGAGTTAGATAATAAAAAAATATTTAGTTCATAAAATAAAAGCTATATATGATTTAATTAATTTTTTATTTCAGTAATAAAAAAGAAAAGTATAAATAATATTAAATAGGCTTTTTATGCAGGTGTAGATCAAAATAATTCAAACAAATGAAAGAAAATATATGTACGAATCATTTAATAAATTTTTAAAAGTATGTTATAATAATTAATAATAATGATTATTAATTAATAAAGGAGAAACATAAGATGATACAAGTAAAAGATTTAAATGTTGATAGTTTACAATGTACTATTACTTTTGTATATGAATATCAACAAACAGATAGTAAGATTTTAGAAAAAATGAAGGCGAAAAAAGTATTTGAAGGGAAAAGTGGACAAATATTTTATAGAACCACTAACGATTTAAATTATGAGATTTTTGTAGGATTAGGCAAATATGAAGAGGTAGAAAGAAATGACTTTGTAAATGCAATTGCTAAAGCTATGAAGCAAGCTGAAAAGTTAAATGTAGATAACATCGGTATTTATTTTATAAAAGTTAATGGGTTATGTACAGGCGCTACTACAAAAGCTATAGTTGAAGGTGTGAAATTAGCAGGCTACAAATTCAGCAAGTATAATAAAGGCAAAGAAAGCTATAATCCATATGTAACTATATTAGGTGCACCAAAGGAAAAGGCAGAAAAGATGGTAGAAAAAATAACAGAAGCTAGCAATGTTATTGATGGTGTAATTTTAGCTCGTGATCTTGTAAATGAACCTGCCAACATATTATATCCAGAAACTTTAGCAGAACGTGCAGCCTTAGCTGGAAAAGAAAGTGGATTTGAAGTAGAGATATTAGATAAAAATGAAATAGAAGCATTAGGAATGAAGGCATTTTTAGAGGTTGCCAAAGGATCTATTCATGAACCAAAATTAATAGTTATGAGATATATGGGTAATCCTAAGAATAATGAGAAGATTGGGCTTGTAGGGAAAGGTCTTACTTTTGATACAGGTGGATATTCTCTTAAACCATCAACATCTATGGACACTATGAAAAGTGACATGGGTGGAGCAGCAGCTGTTATTGGCACAATGCAAGCATTAGCAAAGAATAAAGTACAAAAGAATGTAATAGCGGTAGTAGCAGCTTGTGAAAATGCTATTTCAGGTGGAAGCTATAAACCAGGAGATATTATTGGATCTATGGCAGGTAAGAATATAGAAGTACTAAATACAGATGCAGAGGGTAGATTAACATTAGTTGATGCTATTACTTATATTATTGAAAAAGAAAATGTAGAAAAAATAGTAGATGTAGCAACACTTACAGGAGCAGTATTAGTAGCTCTTGGTACTGAAATAACAGGTGTAATAAGTAATAATGATGAGTTTTATGATGAATTATTAGTAGCAGCAAAGAGAAGCGGAGAAAAATTCTGGAGACTTCCAAATGATAAGTGCTTTAAAAAATTATATAAGGGTGACTTTGCAGAACTAAAAAATACTGGTGGACGTAATGCTGGAACAATTACAGCTGGTATGTTTATAGAAGAGTTTGTACAAGATAAGCCATGGTTACATCTAGATATTGCTGGAACTTCTTGGACAGATAATGGAAATGATTGTACACCTAAGGGAGGAACAGGAGCACCTGTTAAAACATTATATGAACTTGTTGTAAAACATGTATGCAAATATTCTAAATAATTAAATTAGCATCCACTCCTATAATGAATGGAAATCTAGTAAACTTGATAAAATAAGAAAATTAATAAGAATTGTAAAAAATTTTTTGATGTACTTGAAGAGGTGCATACGGCAACGCATGCATAAACTGAGGCGGTACCACGAATTTATAACTTTCGTCCTCAAGATTAGAAATCTTGGGGGTGAAAGTTTTTTTATTTATGCAGGTGTAGATCAAAATAATTCGAACAAATAAAAGAAAACAAATATTTTATAGAATGGCTAATGAACCTGCTAACATATTATATCCAGAAACTTTAGCAGAACATGCAGCCTTAGTTGGAAAATAAAGTGGATTTGAAAAGGAAGCGATATTAAATGAATCTATTAGAAAATACAGATCAAACCTTAAAAAAAGACAATTATATTAAAAAAAATAAATTTGGTATTAAATTTAAAGTTGCATCAATTATACTACTAATTAATTTAATTATTACAATATTTTTCTCAGTAGTCTTATATAATAAACAGAAAGAAGAAAAAATCAATACTATTGATAAGAAACTAGAAGCAGTAGTGTATAATGCAAATTATTTATTAGGGGATTATCATGATAGAATTATTGATAGCAACTCTATTAGTGATGAAGAATATTTGCAAATAGTAAAAAGATGGAATTCTATATGCAAAGATTTAAATTTAATGTATATATGGACTATGATGGATGTAAATGGAGAACTCCACGTTACTTCGGGTTCTTCTGTTGATAAGGAAAATACAACAGGACAATATAAGTTTTTTGGAAAACCAGATAATGAATTAGGACAAGAAAGTATAAATACTTTAAATAAAAAAGGTAAAAATGTTGATATAGTAAAATCTCAATATGGAAATATATATATATATTCTCTACCTTTTAAAGACTCAAAAGGTAGAAGCTATACTGTTAATGCAAGTATGAATATGACAGATGTTAATAATGAATTAAATAACTTGTTAATAATGAATTTGTTAATATCAATTGGTATAATTTTAATTTCTATTATAGTAAGTTATATATTTGCAAACAAATTTACAAAGCCTATTATAAAGATTAAAGATTTTGCAAATAGGCTATCTTTATATGATTTTTCAACTCCAATTATTATTACAAGAAAAGATGAATTTGGGCAAACAGAGAATGCGTTAAATATTGCACAAAAAAATGTAAGTAACTTAGTGAATTTAATTATGGAAAATTCACAAGACATAAGTGCATCATCAGAAGAACTTTCAGCAACGGTTCAAGAATTATCTTCAAAAGCTGTAATTATAGATGAATCAGTACAAAACATTACTTTTGGAATACAAGAGTCAAGTGCTGAATCAGAAGAGATAAGTGCATCAATTCAGGAAATAGATTCAAATATTAATATACTTTCATCTAAAGCTATGGAGGGAAGTAATAATGCAAATCAATTTAAAGAAATAGCTGAAGAAGTTAAAACTAACAGCCAAAGTGCTATTCTAGAAACTGAAATTTTATACTCGGAAAAACAAAAAAATATGAAAAAAGCTATTGAAGCTGGAAAAGTAGTTGACAGTATAAAATTTATGGCAGATACTATTGGAAGCATAGCAGAGCAAACAAATTTACTTGCATTAAATGCTGCCATAGAAGCAGCAAGAGCAGGGGAGCAGGGAAAAGGCTTTGCAGTAGTAGCAGAAGAAGTAAGGAAACTTGCAGAAGGGTCTTCACAAGCTGTAATAAATATTAAGGATACTATTTTTAAAGTTCAAGAATCATTTAAACTTAGTATCGATAACGGTAAAGATATATTGGAATTTATAAATACAAATGTGAATGAACAATTTAATGCTTATGGAAAAACAGGTGATAAGTATTATAATGATTCAGATTTTGTAAGCAAAATGTCTGATGAAATTGCTGCTATGTCTGAGGAACTTACAGCAACAGTTGGACAAGTAAATGAAGCAGTTAAGAACATGGCATTGTCTTCACAAAAATCAGGAGAAGAAGCAGAAATAATAAAAGAAAGCATGGATGAAACCACAAAAGCAATAGAGCAAGTGTCACTAACAGCACAAAGCCAAACAGAACTTGCACAGAAACTTAATGAGATGGTTCAGAAATTTAAAATTTAGGATATGCTTTAATATAGTGTTGAAAGATAGCCTGAAAAATTATAGGCGGGATTGTGCACCTATAATACTCAATATATAGTAAAAAGCGCTGTAATAATCGAAATTACAGCGCTTTTTACTTTAGAAAAATTTTTTTGTATTTGAAAATACAACTATGAAAGAACTGGTGTCCACATTTTATGTATATCTCTATGAAAGAAAACTAATAAATCCATAGATAATTCCAATGTTTATAAAGTCTATAAATAATGATCCTACTATTGGTACAATGAAGAATGCAGTCCTTGAATATACATATTTTTCAGTAACTGAATTCATATTTGCCATTGCATTTGATGTAGAACCCATTGCAAATCCAGTTAAACCTGCTACCATCACGGCTGAATCATAATTCTTACCCATTAATCGATATGATACAAAGATACCATAAATGTACATCATTATACATTGTGATAAAAGTAAGAGTAACATTGGAAGTGCTAAGTTTATTAAATGCCAAAGCTTTATAGAACAATTGAAAATGGAAAAAGAATATATAAATATATGATAATTTAAAAAAATAACAAAAATATGATAGAATAAGTAAAAGGGAATTAATGCCGTAGTAATTGTCATAGTAGCTTTATAAGAAATGAAAGATCACATAAAGTTTAGAGTGATGAAATAATTTAATATTATAAAATATTGTAATGTTTTTGTTATTATTTGTTATATATATATAAATTAAGGGAAGT